>Ga0138256_10001586_pt1 | contig 24528 bp, 28 predicted proteins | sample KNB2016incub_MG_FD_105486 | JGI IMG/M metagenome (GOLD analysis project Ga0138256, IMG submission 105486) | Active sludge microbial communities from wastewater in Klosterneuburg, Austria - KNB2014incub_MG | ecosystem: Engineered > WWTP > Activated sludge > Unclassified | place: Austria...
AGTGATAATCGATTTATTTCAGTTTGCCCGTTTAGCTTTGAAATGGATAAAGCTAATACTGCAAGTATGAAATACTTGTTCATATTTTCTCCAATTAAAATTTATTATTTAGTTTTTGTCCGGCAATCGGACTGACAGATTTTGAGGGAAAGGCTAAATCAGAAAAGTATTGTTATCCAGGTAAACTTTGTTTGTTTTATTTGTAAAATGGGGATTATCAGTTTCTAAAAAAAACGTTAATGCTCTTTGATTTTCTTCTTCGATTATTTTTGGAATAAATACAAAATCTGCTTTAAGCTTGATTAGGTTAGAAGAATTTGTTTTACTAGTCGGAGTTGTGCTGCCGTTTACTATAGTACAATGATCGTGTGACGAGTGATTATCATCATCGTGGTTTAAGAAGCCTAATTCGGAGTGTAAAAATGAAAATACAAATACTGTTAGTATTGCTATTCCTATCACTCTTTTGATTTTGTGAATTGTTCTATTCATACACCCCAAATATAAACTATTGCCTCTTCGCAATCAATTGAAAGTTTTTCATCGTGCTTTAAAGTACTGTCCAGCAATTTGTTCCACTTTTAGCACAGTAATTATTAAGTTATTTTTTTCAACCCATACCCCATTCAATCCGGTTTAACCTCCTTATTCTCAACAACTTAAGCGGTTAAACTATCGGTTAAACTAAAATTAAAAGTTCGACTTTAACCATATAAACAAAGCTTAAACCAGTTTAACCACTTTTACTTTTGATTAGAAAATTTGGTCATCCAGCTTTTGTTGTCCATCAGATTTTTTCGGTTCCTCAACTTTCTTAAACATCTCAGTGTATTTGGTTAATTTATAAATTCCATACTTTGGACTTTCCACCAATCCATCTTTCGCCAATTTCCCAAGCATTTTACTTGTGTTTGCATTCGACTTCCCGATTATCTTTGCAATCTCTCCCGATTTCATTTCTCGTTTATGCGCTTCAAGAGTATTTATTATTTCCTGTCTTTCAGCAGTCGTTTTTATTTCCTCAGCTTTTCCCGCAACATTCCAGGTAAATGTTTTATCATCAAAATTTATTGAGTACTCATTCCACATTACATCCCTGCCTGTAATATGTAAAGTACTTTTCTCTCCTGTCTTTTTTATCACAAGCATTGTATCAACTCCACCAGTCAACCCAGTAGTGCCCGATATTTCATCAAACACATTTTCTTCACTTCCCTTTTTTGTATGATGAACTAAGAGTATACATACGTGATGATTAATCGCAAGGTTCTGTAACCCGCTGCTTAAATCATAATCAGCCTGATAAATATTATTATCGTGTCGTTTCTTTTCGCCTTTTATTCTCCCAAGCGTATCAATCACAATTAATTTTATATCGGGATCATCTTTAATCAACTTCTCTAATTCATCCAAACCGCCATCACTCAATTTCGGTAGATTGGTCCCGTGTTTCAGGAAGAATAAATTCTCAGGTGCGCGTTTATCGTATTCTACATTCAGAATATTATCCAGCCGTGATTGTATTCTCAGGTAATTATCCTCAAGTGCTATATAAAACACCTTGCACCTTACCGTCTCAAAAAACCCGAGTGCATTATTTCCTTTCGCAACTGCTAACGCTACATTCAAAGCCATCCAGCTTTTGCCAAGCTTCGGTCGGCCGGCAAGTATAGCTAATCCTTCAGGCAACAGCTCTTTTACTATCCAGTTGATTGGTGGCAAATCCATTTCCTGTATTTCTCTTGCACTAACTAATTCAACAGCAGAAAGCCTCTTAATCTCAGGCTTAAGTTTACGATGTTCAACTTTTGCAAAGTCTAATAGCTTATTTACTTTCATTAAAATACTCCGTTAAGTCTTTGTTGTTCTTTAAGTATATATATGTTACTTCTCTTCCAATTTGATTAGTAAATGTTCGTGCAGCATTTTCACCGGCTACATCGCTGTCAAATCCAAGATAGATTTCAAATGATTTTAATATTTCTTTAAGATTGTCTGGTATGCCATTAATTCCAGGTACTCCAATTGAAATAAATCCCTCTTGCTTTGTTCTGATTGTATCAAATTCACCCTCGCATACTAATATTTGAGATGTTGGATCAATACCATTTAATACATCTATATTGTAAAATCTTTTTGCAGTTAGATTTGTTGCGAAGTTACACGGACTGATATACCTGCTAATTTTTTCATCCTTTATAAATAATGGATTAGTTCTGCCGCGCAGCCAGGTTATTTTTCCCCCTTCATAATACGGTATAACTATATGATGATTCCAGAATACAAACTTACAATCCTTATTAAACAGCCCTGATACTTTCAGCATATCACTTGTGTAACTATCAGTTAAGTATTCTATTGCTTGTTTCAAATCTCTAATCTCAAACAAGCCTGATGTAGCAATCGATTCAACAGTTAACCCCCTTTCTTTCCCTGTTAAGTATTCGTACCCCTTCGTACCAACACCATTACAGAAGTCCTTTAAGTCTTTGTAAATCCCTGCCTGTATTCTTCTCCTTTCTTCAATTATATCATTATGTATTTTATTTATACCAATCCTATAATCATTTTCATCGTACACTTTTATCATTTTAACTTTCTCGTTAAAACTTTCTTGTTCGCTTTCTGTCAATTCAAGGTTCATTGAACTTTCTCCTTTTATATGATTATGAGTTGCTTTAGTAATATTTAGTTTAGCATAGTGTCCTCTTTCTGTTTGTGATAATTCCTTAACCGCATCTTTTATAGTTATCCCTCTAACAACCGAATAAAACGTAATAACATCGCCACCCTGGTGAGTTGCAAAATCATAAAACGTATTTGTGTCTTCATAAATTTTTAATGAAGGTGTTTTCTCAACTTTATAAATCGATTTAATAAATCCATTTTTATCTGGATGCAGCCCAAAGCTTTTTGCGATGTCTATAATCTTCACTCTGTTTTTAATTTCTTCAATCATTTTTCTCTTGCTTCTTAATTCTTAATTATTCATTACTAAAGTGTATTAACCGCATCACGTAGCTCATCTATGTTAACTTTTGCATAGTATTGACTTGTGGTTGACGTCTTTGCGTGCCCGAGTAACTTTTGCACAGTATATATTGGTACTTTTTTATTTACCCAGTTGCTCGCAGCAGTTGCACGTAAACAATGCCAATGGTATAATTCCGATAACCCCGCTGCTCTAACTGCTTTCTTAAATGATTTGCTTATCGTGTCAGTTTTAAAATGCTTTCCGCTATTTTGAGTAAACACAAACTCTCTAAGCATTTTACCGTTTGTTAATTGTCGTTCGGAGTTTCTTCTAAGTATATTTTCCATTCGTTCATTGAGTGGTATTTTTCTATAACGCTTCGATTTTGTTTTTAGTAACCTGTTTCCGATCGTCATTATCCTGTTTCTTAAATCAACATCGCTCCATCGTAAGAAAGTTTCTTCAGATAATCTTAATGCTGATAGTGTTGCGAACTCAACCATATCAGATATAACAGGCTTCTGCATCTCTATTAGCTTATCACAAATAATCTTTATTTCTTCATCGCTTATAACTATTGGTTCTTCCTCTTGCAATTTTGGTAAGTTTATATCAAAAGGATTTTGGTCGATGTAACCCAATTTTTTGAATTGATTAAATTCTGTGTGGTAAATTTTATGGTAGTTATAGGCCCCGCGTGGTGCTGTTTTTGAATTTTCTTTAAAAATATATTCTGCTTCTTTACGTGTTAGTTCAGTAATAAACCTGTTCCCGGGTATGACCTTTAGAAATCTTCTGTTGGCAGTTTTCATCAGTGATACTGTTTTTGCTTCCTGATTAAACTCAGCAAGTTTTTCACATTCATTTAATCCGTGTTCAATTGTTACATTTTGAATAGGCTTTTGAATCTGTTTGTCTCCAAATATTTGAGAGAGCAGTTTTAGCTTCTCAATATCTTCCAGGGTAAACTCTTTTAATATTTTTGCAATATTATCAGTCATTTAATATCGATTCCATTTCTTCAACAAGATCAGAGATTTCATAAATTTTTTCATTTATAATTTTTAATTTTTCATTGATTTGATAATCCACTGCTTCATAAAGCAATTGTTCAAGTCTCTTGATGATGAAACTCAAGTTGTACGTAACTGCTTTTATTTTATCTGTCATTTCTTTTTCTCCATTAAATAAAAAAGCCGTGTTGAATCTTATCCTGTTTGTGTCATCATTCAGGTTTCAACACGGCATTAAAAAACCGTCTATCCTCAGTTTATTAATCCTGAATGATGACGGTTCAAAAGTATTTCTATTATTAAATTAAACTTTCCCCAGCCTTTCCCTTTTTTTCCCCTGATTAGTTTACTTCTTTTTTACATTTTCATAACATTGTTCCGCATCCCAATCCTTCCATTGGAAATAATATTGAGCAAATAACTTTTTAGTAGCATCCTTTAAGTTGGCGTACTTTTTTTGATTTGAATAATATTCTTCATTTACAAAATTCGCAAAGTCACCCTTTGAACCATTCCAATCTTTTTTTCCAGTACTCTCTAAAAAATTTAACTGCAATAATTCTTCATTTATACGTTCTTCAAAACTTGGGACCAGTTCACCATTAGGATCAAGTCTTGGAGGGTTCAACTTCCATTCTTTCAAAATAAGGTTAAAGTATTCTCGTCTATCAGTTAGGTTAAATTTCTTACTTTCCTCAATTATTTCTTTATAGTTAAATCCTTTAAGATCATATTTTTCCATAGTAAACCTTGATTAGTACATTAATTTTTTACTAATTTTATATAAACATATTATTTTCAACACACTAAGGGGAGGATCTTCCACTTTTTCTGCTGTTCCTTTGTGATTAATGCCAAATACAGTACCCTCAAATATAAAATCTTCTGCTAATTTAAAGACAGATGTACTTTTTCTCTCTTATTGCAAAAAGTATATCGATTTTTACTATCCTAATAAAAGTAAAACTCAAAAACGTGTAATAAATGAATTTGACCGTAGGGAAAATAAATTATTTAAGATATTAAACCCAGTTTCAGCAGAACAACTCTTTACTACAATCAAAGATGATTTAACAAAACTTGATAAACTTAAATTACGATTTCATCAGATAATATATTTCACTCAATTTTCATTATTAGCAAACGAGTACTTTATTCAATACACAAAAAAAAGTATCATTTCTAAAAATAATTCTTATGATTTTATTTCTTCCCCTGGTTTGATCACTGCTTTATCTTCAACAGTTTCTAAGATTGACCCGCAACTTCTGGAAAATATCGATCTGCAGGAAATGTATTTAAAAGCATTCCATAAACCTGAAAGAACTATTAATATCATAGAAGAAATATTTGATTATGTTTTTTCTGCTCAGGAAGAAATTAATTACTCAACTAATATTAAAGACGGTCTTGAAAAATTGTTACCCAAAATTTCTATAAACTTTTCTGGTCAGGATCACGACACTATGCAGGAATCTTTATCTGCCAATTGGCCTACAAAAAATTTAATTGATCAGTATATACGTGAGAAAATGGCCTTAAAGCCCCTGCAAATTTTTGCTATGCTTACAAAAGTTCACAATGAATATAGGGCGCTTAATCCTGCTCGCGCTATTCATTATCCAATAAATTACTTTAAAAATATTCTTGCAATAACTGAGTCAATCATTCCAGCCAAAAAAAGCAAACTATTAGAGTACCATGCTTGTTGCCTATCTATCGTTCTTTACTTTTTTGAAATGTGTGATATTGGTGACCGAACTAAAAACGAACAGTTATCTTTTATAGAACAATTCAGGTTAAATGGGGAATGATTCTTCCAAATAAATACGAAGATTTAAGAAACACTCCTATAATAGTTGGCAAAGACATCATTCTTTTACTTCGTAAAAAAAACTTCAATTTATTTGAACTTTACTCAAAACTTCCGGTGAATATAAACATCGATACCTACTTTGATACTCTCACTTTTCTTTATGCTGCTGACCTAATTTCATTTAATAACAATATTGTTTATCTCAATGATACTAAAAAGACTTTACACTGAACCAACTGAATTATTCCCGGCTGTTGTATTTAAACCAGGGCTAAATTTTATTTATGGGATTAAAGATAAACCTGATGATACTCTTAATGGTATTGGCAAATCATTGTTTCTGGATTTTTTAGATTTTGCTTTACTCTCTTTTTTCAACCATTCCGCTAATACAAGATTAAACCGTGCATATCGTAAAAACATTATTACTAATCATAGGGTTGTTCTTGAGTTTGAAATAAATAACACCCCTTATAGTATCAGTCGCTCATTTGAAGACCCTGATATTGCATACTTTTCTAGGAAAAACAAACACGGTGAAAAAAAAGGTATCCTCGATCTGCGTAAACAGTTAACTAAATATGTTTTTTCTCGTAAATCCTATCCAGGCATAATTGAAGATACTTGGTTTAGAGATCTTATAAAGTTTTATCTTAAAATTCAGAAGGTTGCTGATGAAAAATTTACTGACCCTTTAAGGTTTATCACAAAAAAAGAAATCTTACTTAATATATATCATCTCTATTTACTAAATATCAATAATTCAATGCTTGTCGAAAATCTACATCTTAATAAGGAAATAGATAACTACGATAAAACGATTAAGACAACTAAACAGTTTCTTAAGGATCATTATAACATAAATGATATTTCAAAAACAGCAAATACTATTATCGGACTAAATAATAAAATTACTCGTCTTAAAAAGAATCTCGATAATTATAAACTTGATGCTGAATATGATAGAATGAACGCCAGGATTAATATTATAACAGAGCAAATAAAAAATCTTTTGTTTCTTCTAACTTTAGATGAAAAGAAAATCAAAGAATTAGCAAACCCTTCAAGAATCAATTCAAATATCATTTCCGGTAATATCGAAGCTATTTATTCCGAGCTTAATCCTGATTTCAAAAATGTTATCATAAAAACTATTGATGAAGCAAAAGCTTTTAGAAGTGAACTTGAAAATTCAAGGTCTGATTTTATAGCTTATGAAAAATCTCGATTGCAAGTCTCTAACATTCAACGCAAACAAGAAATTGAACTGCTCGAAAAAGAGCAAACACAGATATTTAAGGAACTATCAAATAAAAACGCACTTGTAGATTTGAATACAGCACACGCTACACTTAATAATCTTCTTAATGAAAAAGTAGACTTGGAATCAAAAGTTGATTTCTATAAGGATTTAATGCAGAATAAAATAGAACTTCAAAATCATAATCAAAATCTTTTTAGCCAGGTTGATGATTTTATCTCTTCTATTAAAAGTAATGTTTCTTCTTTTGCATTATTGTTAGGTGGTGTGTACAATAATATCTTTAATACTCCATTAGAAAATGAATTCTTTTCTATAAATAGATCAAAAGAAAAAGAGAAAATAAAATTCAGCATTTTACCGGATGATATTTATTCACACGGTAAGAATCAGGGGCGTACCCTTGTATATGATCTTGCAGTTCTTTTTAACAGCATTGAACAAAATATTAACGCACCTCGTTTTTTAGTTCACGATGGTATTTTCGATTCGCTTGATCCAACACATCTTACAAGTTTGATTCAATTCTGTAACCAAAAAGTGAATAACGATTTTAATTTTCAATATATTGTAACATTAAATCAAAATGATAATTTACACGAAGAAATATTAAAGCAGTCTGTATTAAAAATTTATTCTGGTAATAAATTATTAGGGTCTAAATTTTAGTTCCAAACAATTTTATAAAGCAATTCAATGCAAAACACTTTTGATAAATACATTCGCTCAGTTTCTAAAAAGTTTAAGCTTGAGCAAACCAGTGAAATGGGCTATCGTACTGAGTTTGAGAATCTACTCAATGAACTTTTTGGCTCTGTAAAATCCTTCTCAGGTATTGATCACGACGCTAAAGCCTTCAAAGGTAACAAACCTGATTTTGCTATTCGAAAAAACAATATTCCTATCCTCTATATCGAAGTAAAAGATATAGGTGTTTCATTGGATAAGATTGAAAAATCTGATCAAATGAATCGTTATTTCGGTTATGCTAATCTTGTTTTATCAGATTATTTAGAGTTTAGATTTTATAGAAACGGTTTCAGGTATCAGGAACCTATTAAGATTGCTGAGTACGATAAAAACAGCAGAAGCATTAACCCTAAACCTGAAAACTTCGGGTTGTTAAATCAAACTCTTATTGATTTTGCACAATCACATAAAGAACCTATTCGTTCCGGTGAACATCTTGCAAAAATTATGGGTGGTAAAGCTCAACGCATAAGAGATAACGTAAAACAATTTCTTTCTACAGAATCTGAAAAGAACAACGAAATTATTCGTGTTTACAATACAATAAAAAAATTACTTGTGCACGATCTTAAAGACGAATCTTTTGCTGATATGTATGCACAGACTCTTGTTTATGGTTTATTTGTTGCTCGTTACCACGACGATACTCCGGGTAGTTTCACAAGACAAGAAGCTCGTGATTTGATCCCTGCTTCAAATCCATTACTTAGGCATTTCTTCGATCATATTACAGGAATTAATTTCGATAAACGACTTGAGTACATCGTAAATGAATTGTGCGAAATCTTTACTCACGCTGATGTACATCAATTAATGAAGCAGTACTTTGAAGATGATCTTTGGGGTAAAACACACGCAGGTCCTGATCCTGTTATACATTTTTATGAAGATTTCCTAAAAGAATACGACCCAGATCTCCGCAAAAAACTTGGGGCATACTATACTCCGTTACCTATTGTAAGATTTATAGTTCGTTCTGTTGATTATCTTTTGGAAAAAGAATTTAATCTTTTAAACGGACTTGCCGATACATCAAAATCTGAAAAAGACATTCACCGTGTTCAAATTCTTGATCCGGCAGTTGGTACAGGCACATTCCTAAGTTCTACAATTCAGTTAATTTATGAGAAGCTAAAAATATCTGGTCAAGATGGTCGTTGGCCAAAATATGTATTTAATGATTTACTTCCTCGCCTACACGGTTTTGAATTAATGATGGCACCTTATACTATTGCTCATCTAAAACTAAGTATGAAATTAAAAGAAACTGGATTTAAATATTTCAATCAACGTAGGCTTGGTATATATCTGACTAATTCACTTGAAAAAGGTAATCAGCTTGGTGATTTATTTACAAGTATAGGTTTCGCAGAAAGTATTGCAGAAGAATCTAAAGAAGCCGCTTTAATTAAAAACAATACTCCTGTAATGGTTGTTATTGGTAATCCACCTTATTCTGGGATTTCTTCTAATGAAACTCAGTATGCAAATAGTCTAGTCGATAAATATAAGATTGAACCAGGTGGTTTGACTAAACTTAAAGAAAGAAAGCATTGGCTTAATGATGACTATGTTAAGTTTATTGCTTTTGCTGAGAATATGATAAATAAGACAGGCCACGGTATTCTAGGATTTATTACCAACCATGGTTATCTGGATAATCCCACTTTCAGGGGGATGAGATGGCGCTTATTGCAGTCCTTTGATTTAATTTATATTATTGATTTACATGGTAATTCAAATAAAAAAGAAAAAACACCAGATGGCCAAAAAGACGAAAATGTTTTTAATATTCAACAAGGTGTATCCATCATCTTGGGAATTAAACAATTAATCAAAAATAGTGATGATAAAACCAAGGTATTCATTACCGATTATTGGGGAAAGAAAAGTGATAAGTTTCATAAATTAAATGAAATATCTTTTGCAAACATTAAATGGAATAATGTAGTTCCACAAGAACCAAATTATTTGTTTAGCAAATCAAATTTGGGTTCAAACAAATCACCTTATTTTTCAGGCTTTTCTTTAAATGATCTATTTGTTGAAAAAGCAACTGGTATAGTTACCGCACGCGACACATTGGTTATCTCTGAAAATAAATCATCCCTTTTAAAAAATATTAATTATTTCTGTGATGAGAATAATTCAGATGATGATATAAGAAAGAAATTTTTTCCAAATAAAAAAGACGGTAAATATATAGCTGGTGACTCAAGAGGATGGTCACTATCGGATGCACGAATTTCAATACGAGATAACGATCACAATAAAAGTATTCAAATAATTAGTTATCGCCCATTTGATACTAAATACATCTACTATAATTCTAAAATGGTTGACTGGGGTCGGGAAAAAATTATTAATAATTTTCTATCAGCTAATAATCTAGGTCTTATATTTACTCGCCAAGCCATAGGGAATAGCGGTTATAATCATATTATGATAACAAATTATATGGCTGACAACCGTATATTCTTTAGTAATAAAGGTATTCCAATTGAAGCTCCACTCTATTTGGTCTCAAAAAATAAAACTCTTGTATCAAATTTGAATAGCACTATCACAATTGAGATAGAAAATAAAACAGGCATAACATCACCAGAAGAAATATTAGATTACATTTACGCTGTATTACACTCACCAACTTATAGAGCGCAATACACCGAGTTTTTAAAAATAGATTTTCCTCGCGTTCCTTACCCAAAAGACAAAAATACTTTTAAAGCATTAGTTGCTATTGGTACAGAACTACGGTTAATACATTTGTTAGAATCACCCAATGCAAACAAATTCATTACAACCTTTCCTATAATGGAGGGCGATGAAGAAGTAGAAAAAATTAAATACGAAAATGGTAAAGTCTGGATTAACAAATTGCAATATTTTGGTAATGTTCCTGAGATTGCTTGGAACTTTTATATTGGTGGTTATTAGCCAGCTCAAAAATGGCTCAAAGACCGCAAAGGTCGCAACTTAACCGATGAAGAATTAGTCCACTATCAAAAAATAATTGTAGCACTGACAGAAACAGATAGATTGATGAAAGAGATTGATAAGATAAGTTTCTAACTCCTCCCCTTTCAGAAAGGGGAGGCCGGGAGGGGTTAATATGTCGATACTAATATTTTAATTAATGACAATAAAGGCTAACAAAATGAATATATTATTCTTAATCAACGATGCACCTTATGGCACAGAAAAATTTTATAATGCCTGCAGACTTGCAATGACAATCCAGAAAGAACATCCTGAAGTACAGGTTAATGTTTTCTTAATGGCTGATGCGGTTACAGGTGCTTTGGTAAATCAAAACACGCCACAGGGATATTATAGCATTGAAAGAATGTTAAAAGCCATAATCAATAAAGGTGGTGAAGTAAAACTTTGCGGCGGCTGCATCGATGCACGTGGAGTCGCTTCCCTTCAATTTATTGAAGGCTGCACAAGAAGCAATATGAGTGAACTCGCTCAATGGTCTGTTGAAGCAGATAAAGTTTTTACATATTAATTAAAAAACAGATGACAGAAATTATTTCTAAATCTAAAATCAAATGCCCTTATTGTAGATTTGTTAAAGAAGAAGAAATGCCTTTTGATAGCTGTGTGTATTTTTATGCGTGCACTAACTGCAATAAAATTATAAGACCAGAACCTGGCGATTGTTGTGTATTCTGTTCTTATGGTACTGTAAAATGCCCGCCTATCCAAAAAAATAAAAAATGTTGTTAATTCAATCTTGCAATGAAGAATAAAACTATCTTAATTTGAAGATGTAATCTTCGCATTGTTTTATCATTTTTTCTTTTATAATATTAAGCTGGTACGAAAGTTTTATCATAAAGCCAGGTGAATAATTATGAAAGGAAAACTTATTGGTCTTGCGATAGGGTTTATTATTATTCTATTAATTGTCTTATTAATAAAATTATTTAAGTGATTTTTTTAATCTAATCTTAATACAGAAATCAATTTTACACCGGTTATGAATAAATCCACATACAAAATTACAAAGATGGATTGTGCTTCAGAAGAATCAATGATTAGAATGAAATTAGATTCTATACCATCTATCGCCAAACTTGATTTTAACCTATCTGAACGTATTCTTGCTGTCTTTCACAAAAATGATCTTTCGGAAATTACTAAAAACTTAAATGAATTGAACCTTGATTCAACTTTAATTTCATCGGTAAAATTTGAAAGTGAGTTTACAATTGAGCAGGAAGAAATTAATCGCAAATATCTGTTACAAGTTCTGATTATAAACTTTTCTTTTTTCTTGATTGAAATTATTGTTGGATTTATTGCTAACTCAATGGGTTTAGTTGCCGATTCCCTTGATATGCTTGCGGATGCAATAGTTTATGGAATGAGTTTTTTGGTTGTAGGCAAAACTTTATTTTATAAAAAAAGAGTTGCAAAGTTAAGTGGATACTTTCAACTTACACTTGCATTACTTGGTTTTATTGAAGTAATTAGAAGATATTTTTTAATTGATGAAATTCCTGATTATCAATTAATGATAATCATTTCTGCATTAGCCTTAATTGCAAATGCAATCAGTTTATATATTCTTCAAAGATCAAGAAGCTCTGAAGTCCATATGAAAGCGAGTATGATCTTTACTTCAAATGATATTATTGTTAATGCTGGGGTTATTGTTGCAGCAATTTTTGTTTTAGCTTTCTCATCACCATTACCAGACCTGATAATTGGAGTTATAATTTTCACCTTAGTTTTAAGAGGAGCTTTAAGAATTTTAAAATTATAATAGTGGTTATTCAATTAACTTTTTTTTCCTCAGTCACAACCTGTCACGTATTACGGCAAACATTATTCCGTAGGTTTTAGCTTGTCACCCTTCGCTTGTGGCATCCTGAGCGGAGTCGAAGGACGAAGTGCGAAGGGTCTCTAATTCTACATTATTCACTCTAATCCTGCTCGCCTATGGTGGATTGATCATTAACGCCGGGCTGTGTGTTGATTCCAACACTATTCAGCAAGTTTAACATTTAAACGATACATTATTCGTGTTCACTTTAATTCTTAATTATTAACTTTTAATTCTTAATTGCTATCGCTTTTGCCATTAGCTTCATTCCCTCATCCGCTACATTTCGTTACTTGATAGCTCCACTTCATTGCGCTACTTCGATTCATTCAGCTAAACGCACAGTTTGCTGTTTACTTAGCTCGTTAAAAAAGATTGCGTGTTTTTGTACATTTAGCTGCAAACTTTTTCTTAACACTCGCTAAATAAACTAATTCCGCAAACTTAAAAGCTAACATTCTCATTCCTAATTGATTTCATTGAACATTTAACATTTAGCACTTAACATTTAAGGTGTCACAAACTTGCTTCATAAAATTGATAAACAATTTCCAGCCCTTACGTTAGCCAGGTAAACCAAACTAAGGTCAGAAAAGAAATTCTAAATTTTACATTCTAAACTCTACATTTGTTTTTGTAAGTTCATCTTAGCATTGGACAGCCAGTGTTACATAAGAAACATTATTTAACAAACTAATCTTTCTAACCTTCCCTTGTCTTTCTATCTATGTCAAAATAATGTTGCCTTATGTAAACTCGGCACGAATCATTATCAGTTCATCATCGTTACGCTCAGGATTCACGGCACTTCGTGCAAGTCACCTTCGCTCCACTTACATATTCCAATTCTCCCTTTTTAGAAAGGGGCAAAAACAAGAGGGTTTAGCATTAAGTCAATCGCTCAGGGTCGCGCCCGCCCTCCGCATACCCATTCGCTTAATTGGAACTTCTTATCCTTTTATTTGTATAATTACTTAACAAAAATGAAAACATTAGCATTAATAATATTTATCTCTACCTTATCATTATCTCAGGTAGATGATTCATTTATGTATCCCGAAGTTTATGCAGTTGCTCCTACTATTGTAGGTGGTTTAGATTCCTTACAGATGCTTTTGAATTGGCCTAAACAAGGCGAACAAATTGACTTTGAAGGCAAAATATATATTGATGTTTATCTTGATACTCTTGGCAACCTCGATTCTGCATCAGTAATTAAAGGTTTCGGTTTTGGATTTAATGAAGAAGCATTGCGTGTCATTAAATTAGCAAAATTTACTCCTGCTTATCGCCACAAATTGATTTCACCCAAGGATGCAGTTAAACGAGAATATATTTTAGTTCCTACTCCCATAAGATGGGTAGTACCCATTACATTTATGCTCAAATAATTCGTTTTTACTTTTACCATTGAACATCAAACATTCAGCGAAAAATCATTTTCAGCAAGCTTATATCTCTTCATAAAATACTCTTTACTAAACTTCACTCCCATATCTGATAAAACTTTATCTCTGTCAACACTTTCCTCAATAACCTTTTCTTTATCCAAGAGTTTTATTTTTGGTCGATCGATATTTCCATAATTCAACTCGCAGTAGTAATCAATAATTTTATTCAAAGAAGATTCAACTAATTTTCTGTCACTCTCTCCTAAAAACTGTAGCATCTCTTTATGAACTTCGCCAGCTTTATATGAACCCGTTTTCTCTATCTCAGTTGTAAGCGTCACGGTTAAAACCGCTTTGCTTATTTCACGATTGTGATACTTAACTAAGTTTTCATAAAGCTGTCCAATATCAAATTGCGGGGATTCTTTCAACTCAATCCCAAGCGCTTCATCAAATATTGTAATGTTATCAACTACCATTTGTTTTAATTGATCTAAGAACTCCGTTTTCTGCGTTGCAGTAAATGTATTCGGATAACGCCCAATCAAATAAGGCATTCCATATCGTTCCATCATTAACTGCCAGTATTCTATTCCACCCTTCTTTAATGTAACAGGCCAGTAACAACGACTCAAAATCTTTTCACCGTAAGGATTAGTAAATGTTGGTTTGTGTTGTGTTAACACAAACTTGTAAGGCGGAAGCTTTTCACCTTCCTCGTATAAATAAAATCCGTGTTTATATTTTCGTAATCTAAGTTCATTATACTTATCAAAGATAAACCACTCTTGTGGTTTCCCTAAAATCTTATCCGGTAAAAGTTTTTTACCGTCTTTCATCCAGGTTAATTCAATAACAGAATAACCAAAAAATATCGCATCCATTATTTCAGAAATAATGTAATTCAAATCCAGGTTCTCAAAAACATTTTCCAATTCCTTTGTAATTACGCTCTGCCCTTTGCCCTCTGCGCTTTGCTCTATCTCGTATTCCAACTGCATTACCTGCATTTTCCTCTGCTGTATTGTAGCCATAAGATGCGGATCCATCAGCAGGTCACGATAAATCTCATAATCATATTCATTCTCAATCAATATCTTATCAGGATCAGGTAAGAAATTATTATAATGCGGTGCAGTCGCAAACCTATCCCTTGTTGCAATATCACTTGTAATACTTCTGCTTGTTATCGCTGCCATTTAATTCCTCACTAAGTTTTTATCTTTTTACTTTATTCTTTTATCTTTGTTAAACTTCCAATACTTCGTTCTAATCCGTCCTCTTTCCAAATGCACTATCTCACTTAAGTTCGCAGGCGTAGTCACTTTCATCGCATTCAAAAACTGCGATACACTATCAACAGTATCATCAAATTCTCCATTTGGAAATTCTTCCATCTCATCTAAAAATTGTTTTAACCAGTGTGCATCTTTTGGCAAAAAAACTTTCCCCGATTCAATAATCGGCGTAACACTATGCACTCTCGCTATTTTATCATTCTCTACTTTTATTGGTTTAATAGGCAGAATAGTATTTCGTTGTAACTCTTGTATTAAGCTTTGTCCGCTTGCTTTATCTTCAATCAGTATTTCATTAACTGAATGCAGTTTCGCAAGCTCAACTACTTTTCTTTTTAATTCAGGAAACTCAACTCTCCCACGCCAAACATCAATCAGATAAAAACCAATGTTAGTATAAACCCAAGTTGTACAAACCGAATAATCATTTTCCTGATTTTTCTTAAATGCTGTATCCCAGCTTTGTACTTTCTTAAATACTTGCTGTCTGTAAATATCATTTTCATTTTCATAATAACGCCACCAATTATTTTTAATTATGCCGCTTGATTCCTTATCAATAAACTTCCCATAAATCTCTTGGTCCCTCAGAGCAGGGCTAATCTGTTTAACAAGTTCATCAATATCATTCGGGTCAAGCAAAGGATTATCATAACTCGAATAATTAAAACTTCGCCACTCATTTTTATTTGTCCCCTCTCGAGAGGGGTGCAGGGGTGTGTCGCCTCTGCCATAAAGTTCATAAAACAAATGTTTTTCGTTGGTTCTCTTAACACTCTTCCCTTTTGGTGTTCCACCAATAAGTACATTCGCTTTATAATCTAAAATCATAGGCAGAATACTTTCATTCCAAAGACTTCTATTCTTTAGAACGATTCCAGCTTCATTAACTACAATCAGAGCATAACCAAAACCCTCAATATTTTCAGGATTGTCAGCACTTCTAAAATCACAAACAGATTTACCAACTCTTAATTCATTTCTGTTGCCTCTATATTTCCAGTAATTTCTTGGTAATCCTTTAAGCACAGGTACAAAATATCTCTCAACATATCTTTCAATGTTTCCATAAATAGTATCAACCCAAAGAATAGGAGAAACATCATTAAGCATTTGTTCAATAACATAGTTTGCAAAACCTCGGGTTAAACCAAATCGTCTGCCTTTAGCAATAACCTTAAAACGTTCAGGTGCATCAAAAATCTCTCTTTGCTTATCGTGATAAGAAATATCTAATGATACTTGCTTCTTCATCTTACTTTATTCTTTTTCCTTTTTACTTTTATCTTCAATCGTTTTACGATTGATAACAATTTCATACTCACCATTCTCATCAATCTTATCCGCTTGCCCCAGATAGTTCTTTCCCAACCAGATTAGCATAGATACATTTCCGGCAAGTGCGACTTCAATCTGTTTTCTTTTTAATCTTTGTTTAAGGTTAGCCTTACCTTTTGTAAGAAAATTCTCAAATTTCCTTTTCAGGGTAGAATCATCGTACCCTAAAGCTTCAGCTATTTCTTTATTGGTTAGTCCACAGGATGCAAGTTTTTCAACCTGCTTTTCGATAGGTATTTCTTTTTTAGTCTTCATTTTAACTCCCAGCTTAATTTTATAAGGCGAATAAGCCTTAATACAAAAGTATTTTAGTTCACGTTACAAATATACCTAATAAAGTTGACTTTATCAATATATTTGCCTAATTTTATAAGTGGGAATATATTTATTTCTTAATTTATTAAGGTTAATCAAAACTGGGAGTTTTAAAGATGAAATTTGAAATATTCAAAACTGGCTCGCATACTTCAGATAAGGGAATCACAAAAGATTATTCTCTTGATGACCTCAACTTCATAGCACAATCTTATAATCCATCAGAAGACGAAGCACCAATTGTAATAGGACATCCTTTAGATAACTCACCTGCTTATGGTTGGGTTTCTTCTCTCGAAGTCACAGAAGATGGAAAGCTTGTTGCAGATGCACCGGATGAAAAGATTCATCCTGATTTCCTTTCTGCAATTGCAGAAGGTAGATACAAAAAACGTAGTATCTCATTAACTCCGGAAGGTAAATTAAGGCATATTGGTTTTCTTGGTGGTGCCGCTCCTTCAGTCAAAGGTTTAGCGGATATTCAATTCTCACAACCATCTTCAACAATAATCGAATTTGAAATTGAAAATGTGATTGAAGAACAGTCGGTTAATAGTTCTCTTGAACTTGAACCTGAACTTAAACTTAACAGTTTCGATTCAATCCAGTCTCAATTAAACAGCATCAATGAAACGATAAAACAATTGAACAATAATTTTAGTGAAACCCAAAACAACGAACTAAGCACCAAGTTCACTTTGTTATCCAACGAAATCACTTCCCTAAAATCTAAAATCACTAAATCCGAGTTTGAGAGCCTGTTAGAAAATAAACTGGGAGTAGGCTCTCTTACTCCTGCTATCAAAGATAAAATTCTTGCTGTTTCTAATTTCGCAGAAACACAAAACTTTAGCGCGGATTTTTCACAGGAGAAGTTTAACAAAGACTTAAATGTTTTACTTACTGATTTAGTCAATTCGTTTCCTAAAGTGATCTATTATGAAAACTTTGCAGAGAAACCTGAATTTGAAACAGATATGCTAACAGATGAGTTTGCAAATTATTCGGTTGATGCAGAAGCAAAAGCACTACACAGCAAAGCACTTGCATTATCCAAAAAAGAAAACATCACATACTTAAACGCAGTTAAAAGATTGAGTCTGGCAAAATGCGCGTAGTCGAAAGATCATTGATCATTGAAAATTTAACACTGAACATTTAACATTAAATAATATAACTGGGAGTTATAAATGAGCACACTACAAAAGAAAAGGGTCGTAGATCCTGTCCTTACAAACATTGCACGTGGATTTAAAAACGCTTCTCACATTGCAACTAATCTTTTCCCAATTGTAAGCGTAAGCAAAGAAGGCGGAAAAATTCCGCAGTTCACTAAAGAAGCTTTCAAGATTTACAATACCGAAAGAGCCATCCGCGCAAAATCAAATCGAATCAATCCTGAAAACAGGGATGAAATAGATTTTGTTTTAACTGAACACGATCTTGAATATCCAATCGATTACAGGGAGCAGGAAGAAGATATTCTTCCCTTACGTCTTCACGCAACTAATGTTGTTACTGATGGAATATCACTACGTTTAGAAAAACTTGCAGCTGATATTGCTCAAAATCTTACTACTTATCCTACAGGTAATAAAGTTACTCTTGCCGCAGGTGATAAGTTCACAAACACTTCTTCTAATCCATTTTTAGTTTTTGATGCGGCTAAAGAATCAGTAAGAGCAAAAATTGCTCAACGTCCTAATGTTTGTGTTATCGGTGCATCAGCTTACAATGCACTTAAAAACCATCCTGCAATTTTAGAACGTATCAAATACACTCAAACAGCAGTAATGACACCCGCCCTTTTAAAAAGTCTGCTTGATTTTGATGAACTATATATCGGTGATTCGGTCTATGCAACTGATGGTGGTGTATTCACAGACATCTGGTCAGATAACGTAGTAATTGCGTATGTACCAAAAGCTAATGCAGATGCACCACGTTCTTATTACGAACCGGCTTTTGCATATACACTCAGAAAGAAAAGCAATCCTGTAGTTGATTCATATACTGAAGGTGGAAAAGTAGAAATTATCCGTAACACAGATATTTTCATTCCTAAAGTAGTTGGATCAGATGCAGGCTATTTAATCAACGATACAAACGCATAATCTAATTACTCATATCTAACGGCTAAATACTATGAAGAAATACACAATCAAAAACTCAGACATAATGCACAACGGAAAAATATTTCCTGAAGGCAGTACAATTGATCTTGAAGATAAAGAAACAGAAAGTCTTTCAGATTTTCTTGATCCAATAAATTCAGATAGTTCAAAATCACTTAAACCTTTAGTCCTGAACTCGATTCAGGATCAACCTAAACCTGAACTTAAAAAAAGGAGTAAATAATGTTAACCGAACAACCCATATTAATCACATCAACTAAATGCAATGAAATTGGTGGCATTCCTAAAAACAGATTCATAAGTTTTTCAGGCTCATTCGGCAGCGAAGGTCAAAAATCACTTGGCGTTGTTAACGCAGATTCAGACCAGAATGAGATGACACCGGTAACTGTTAAAGGCATTGCATTAATTCAGTCAGGTGGTCCTATTGCTGTTGGTAATGCTTTACAAGCATTCGATGATGGAACAGTAGTTCCACAGGATTCAGGTCCTCTTGAAGGTTACGCAATGGATGCAGCTTCAGCAGCTTATCAATTAATCCGTATTGTTTTAGTTTAATCTTGTCCCCGAGCAATCGGGGATCAATTTAAAGGTATCAAATGAAATCAATATTCATCTTTCGTCTTCCGTTTCTCGTTTTTCTCCTCACTTTTATCTTTTTACTTTCATCTTTAATCTTTCCCCAGGGCATCAGCAGTCAAACAATCGGCGCAACAACATCAATCGCAAATTCAAAAACATTAACATCTTCAGTAGATTCACTTCAAAATATTTGTGCAGGTCAGCCATCAACTTATTTTAAGTATTGGTACACATTAACCATCACAACTGATGCAGATATTGAAATGTCATCATCAAAAGACTTTGAAGCAATTAAAACATTCACACTCAAAGCAAATGAATCTTATACGTCAATACAAAGAGATGCAGTTTTATTTGACGATTACTATTTCAGAGCAATTTCCACAGCAAACATCAGAATTATTTTAGAAGGTAGATAATGAAACCATTATTCGTTTTTTTATTTCTGTTTGCATTCCTTGCACTTGCCTGCCCCTATGGGGAACCTACTTTTGCCCAATCCCTTACTAATCCTTCAACAATTAAATCTTTCAATCTTTCTAATTATGGCATCCGCTCTGCCCTTCGCTCTCTGCACTATGCCACTCCCCACATTTCCGGTACAGGCACATCAACAGATCCTTACTTACTTTACGATGCCGCAGATTTTGATTCAATTCGTTATTTGGGTTTTAGTTCAGATAAATATTATAAACTTGTTAATGATATTGACCTTACAGCATTTAGTCCCTGGTCACCATTTGGTACATCACATACAGCGGGTTTCAGATTTGAGGCTAAATTAGACGGTAACAACAAAACAATAAAAAACCTGTCCCCTAATCCATTACTCGATTACCCTTCCCTGCTTGGTATTGTTAACGGTATAACAGTAACAAACCTAACACTTGTAAACACAACACTTAATTTTACAGGTGTTAATCCAAGACAATATGCAGGCGTTTTAATTGCTCGTAACTACGCAGCACCTTGCACATTAAAATTTATTTCAATCACAGGCGTTAATATTGATTACAGACCTACAAATACAATCACTTCATTTTTCTTTGGCTCATTCGGTCAGAACGGCAATAATTTAAGTATCATTCAAGATTGCCATATATCAAATTTCAACGCAGATATTCGTGTAGGCACATCAAGTGGTAATTTTGTGGGTGGATTTGTTAGCAGTGGTACATTTTCATTCACACGTTGTTCAATAGTTGGCGTATTAAATACTGAAAGGATAAACACCAATACACAGTCAGGTTGTCTTTTCGCAGGTGGTAATCTACTTACAGGTTCATCTTTAACTGATTGCTTTGCTCGTGGCGAAATTAAAACATCAGAAACTTATCCCACAGCCACAATCGATATGTCAGGTATTAGTCGCTATCGTGTTTCAATGTCAAGATGTTATTCAGCAGTTATAGTTGATAACGGCTCAACCTCAAGCAATCAATCATCATTCATTGTAGATTATAATACGGGCTCAGGTACAATCACAAACTGCTATTACGATAATACACTTTACAACCGCGATGGTGTAGTAGGTGGTTCAGGTGCAACAGCCAAAACAACAACAGAACTTCAAACCCAATCAACATTCACAGGCTGGGATTTCACAAACACCTGGTCAATCGATGTATTAAAAAACAACGGCTATCCCTATTTAAAATAAAAGTCCCCGATGCAGGTAACGCATCGGGGTAGCAAATAGTCCACAGCTTGGGGGAGGACTGCAGACCAGATGCAATTTACAATTTAAAATTAGTACAAAACCTTAAACAAAATCAAACGCCAAAAATTACAAATCCGCCGAACAAAAATGGCAGCCTGTCCCTTCGGGAGTCGGGTTGAGGCGCTGGTTAGGCATTTTTAATTATTATTTTGAGAATACTTTTTTAAGAACATTAAATAGAATCTGAATTAGTGCAGCAATTAATAATCCTAAAGGTATATCTATTATAAGAGAAACAGGATTCCCAGAACGTAACAAATCATAAAACACAAATAAACAAAAAACAATTACACCAACAATATTCCTTTGTATAAAACTTTTTTTGACTTCGTTTGATGGAGAAATTTGTTTTGGCTCTAGTTGATTTGTTTCCATTTGCAACCTCTGTTAATTAAAATTATATTTATTTTTAAAAAACTCCATTGCTTCATTAATAAGTTTTGTTCTGGCCTCAGCAATATTTCTGAATTCTTCTCCTAAATGTTCAAATCTATCTGGATGATTTTCTTTCATCGATTTTATATAACCAGTTTTGATTTCTTGAACTGTCGCGTTAAGACTAATGTTTAAAAGGTATGAATAGTATTCTTCACCTGTATTAAAATCAGATCGATATTTCTCTCTTTGATGAGTGGCATCTTTTTGTTTGTACTCGAAATAATTTGGTTCTGAATCATTATCAGTTCTTTGTTCGGATGTTTTCTTATGATAAAAATTTGAAAAATCCTTTAATAACGTTGCGCTCCGAATTCCTATTATAACAAAGGCAATAACCACTAACCTAAAACTGATTGCCAACGGACCCGATATACCAATGATAAGCATTCCGATAGTGTCTATTGATAAAACAATTAAAATCAACCAAAGGAGAGAATATCTTTTAGACGTTACACCTACTGAAGAAACAAATAAAACCACCATTTCAAGAATTCCCAAAAACAAATTTGATGAATTAACAATTCCTTGGGTTTTCTCATAAATCAACAATGACATAAAAGTCATAAAAACAGACCAAGCAATAACCAAATATGCTGCTGTATTAATCCTTTTTATATGTAAATTTATTTCAAACATACACTCTTAACTATGTTTAATTTTAATTTGAAGTTTTACTAATGTACTTAGAAGTATTAAAGATTAACAAAAAAATCACAATTCCTTTTAATTAATTTCATTTACTGGTTCAATTCTATCAGGCAGAATTTTAATTACAATTTTTATTGGATTTATATTATCATTCCCTTTTAGTTTTCCAACGCCAACTATAGATATAGATTGTGCTAAAACATTTTCCAAAGAATATTTTCCATTATTAGTTTCGATAAAGTTGGTAGATATTTTAAAACCTACGAACGATCCCGCACCTTCTTGCCGATAATATAACTGTGCTCTTGCTCCAAGATTGAATAAATCTGAAGCAACACCATCTCTATTGTCTAAAACTGATTTAGGATTTTGTGAATTTTCCTTACCGCAACTTAAAACCATAAGTAAAGAAATAACTACAATAACAAATAATGACTTTATCATTTCACTTTCCTTCTTTTTGTTGAAATGCCTAACGACGTTGTGCCTAACCCGCCGCCCATAAAAAGGAAGAGTAGTAAAACACAATTATGTAAATTTTATTTATTATTAAAAAAGATCCAGCACCTAACACATCGGTCAGTCCCCCGCCGGTAAAGTGAGTAAAAGGGATAAGTAAGAGTAGAACAGCAAAGTGTGAACATCAATGCACTTGTAATATAAATTATATTATTTTTAACTTCAATTAACAATCAGCAAATAAGTCAATCAGTATATTTTTTGTATGGTATTGCACTATTAACTATACAACCATACATTTGTATAGTATGGATGCAAAACACTTTCAATCAAGACTATTTAAGCGTACAATTAAAAAAGATAGCCCATTTTATTGGCAGTATCTCTATGCAGAAATACTGTTTCGCTTAAAAGAATTAGCAGAAAGACAATGTCCCTGTAAACAATGCTATATGGATAAGCATAACTTCGAATGGCAGCTTTCAGAAATCGAAAATGAAGGTAGGATTGAAAAACTATTCCGTCCTGAAGAACCCGGTTCAGTTGGCTATTGCGGTCGTGCAGAACTTCCACCACGCTTTACATTAAATAAACCTAAAACTTAATTCATAGCTCTAAAACAAAAGATAAAAAATAAACCTGTTCCACAACTAAAAGTGCTCGCAGTTATATTTATTATTTTGGCTTGCTTCGCACTTGATGTCGCTACACAGGCTAATTTTTTATAAATCTGTTTTGGCGTTAAAAGGTTTGCTATCGCCAACCCTTCAACCTTCATTGAATAATAAAACCAAAAGAAAAAGTTTTGCCCCTTTTAACAATATACGTTTGTTGTCTTAACCTTCCCTATTCATAAAACCTTAATTCTCATTCTTACTTAACACGGGCAAGTCAAAAAGATAATACCACCGTTTCACTCTCGGCATTACTTTTCAACTTGCCTTCACTCAGTAAATCGTTTTGTGCAGTTGCTACGGGGCAAAATGTTTTTTGCGGGTAGTGTGCCCTATTAAGTATTCATTAAATAAAAGGTGATATGATGACAATATTAAACAACAATTTAGAATTGACATTTGATGCGTTTGTTAAATCTGAAATTTTACCACAACATAAATGTAAACAACATTTACGCACGATTGAGGAAACTCATTCTGTAAATTCATTACATAATATTGTTATAGCTCGTAAGTGTAAATGTAAATTGTGCGGTGAAGTTTTTGAATATTACAATCCGAATGGATTGGATTAATAATTTTTTTAATTTTATGTTTGTAAAAGTATGTTTTTTAATCAAATAAATATTTTACAATTAAATTTTCTCTGCGTGGATTTACTCCATACAAAGTCCATACATTCTCCATACATAGTCAGCGGGATTTTTGAAAGGCTCGGGCATAAAAAAAGCCCCAATTCATTAAGAATTGAGGCAATTTTGAGCGGGGCCGACGAGACTCGAACTCGCGACCTCCTGCGTGACAGGCAGGCGTTCTAACCAACTGAACTACGACCCCTCAAAAATTAGCAGGCGAAATATATAGTTTGAGGTCAAAATATCA
>Ga0138256_10001587_pt1 | contig 24527 bp, 21 predicted proteins | sample KNB2016incub_MG_FD_105486 | JGI IMG/M metagenome (GOLD analysis project Ga0138256, IMG submission 105486) | Active sludge microbial communities from wastewater in Klosterneuburg, Austria - KNB2014incub_MG | ecosystem: Engineered > WWTP > Activated sludge > Unclassified | place: Austria...
ACGTAGACTTACGGGGGCAGAGGTCTTTAACACAACATGACCGCCTAACGTATCGTCATCCAGCATAATTTCTGTCACATTGGATAATTCGATCCATTGACCGAAACCACCTAGGATTTCTTGTTGGTACCGATAGCGCCCGCCCATACCGTCACAACTAGGCATTGCGAGATTAATTTCGGTGCAGAATGTTTGCTTTGTTTTGGCACCAAATCGATACAACACGTGAAGTTGATTTTTCTCAAGTATAAAAAGTTTATGAACTGTCCCTAGATTGCTATGCGATACAAAATGTAAATTCTCTAGCGCAGAATTCTGTGAACTGTAAGTGATCGGATGACCATTCACAAAGTCTACGAACAGCCTCTTCGGATGATCATCGGCGAGAATGTCTTGCGCGCTGATTGCATGTTTGAAGCTGATCCGATCATGCGCTGAAGCAATGCCTCCATCGTTTTGATGAGCTGCATCACGATGACCATCTTGAATTTTTTGATAATAATGCTCGGTCTGACGACGTAACGTATCCGCAAAATTATGCTGCAATTCATAAGCATCGAACTCGCAGACACTGGCGTATGAATCCAATTTGACCACTACCTGTAGCGCTGCATTGTGCAGATAAGCTTCTTGCATGCCATCCAGATCAGTATCTTCCACGAATGATTTAGGGCGTGATTTGCAAGCATCCAGCATCACCTCCAGAGTCAGCATGGCGTTGTAAATGGCACGTCGCAAGTGCGGCAGATACAACCCGCCAAACATGCCATGCCAATAGGCATCATTAGCCTGCGCCTCATAAAGTTTTTGCTGCATTTCTATTGTTTGCTGCTTTTTGGGCAATTTTGCAAAACGCGCTGAAAGGCTTAGCATACGTTTATGCATCCAATTCGATTCAGGATAACGGGAAAAGAAATTTTTCCAGATACCCCCGCGTAGAAATGCTTTTTTTTGCTCATACCAACCTTGCAATTTTGCTTGTTGCGTCAATTCCCCATAAGCATGCGCGGCTGTAGCCGGTAAAGTCCATTCGTTCATTTCGATATAAGAAACAGTGGGAAGATAAACAATACCTCGCGTTCTTTCCGCGGCATGATATTCACTGAAATGTTGTGTCGTAATGATGTTGGAAGCTAGAACTTTCTGGATGAATTGTTCCAACCATCCTTTCTCATACACCCAATGATAGGTTTCAGGCCAGATACCAAATTTTTCGATATCATCAAAATAAATGGCTGCATTTTGCGTATGTGTGGTGGTTTGATTTACCAAGGATTCGAGATAAGCAACCGTTTCTTCAGCCGGTGCAAAAGGGATTTTATAGCGTAGTGCCTCGGAAATTGGGAACAGATCAAGTTTCTGCGAACCTTCTTCAGTAGTGAAATATCCGTTAAGTTCTGTTAGTGCTTTTCCAGCGCAAACAAAATGATAATCATCGACCGTTACATATCGAATACCACAATCGGCCAGCGCCGGAATGACCGTCGATTCCCAAACACGTTCCGTTAACCAGGCACCTTGTGGGCGCTGCCCGAGTTTCTGCGCTAACTTATCAGAAAAAGTTTGAATCTGTCCGATGCGATCCCGATTAGGAATCACCGCCAGCACTGGTTCGGTATCGCCCGCACCAAAAAGCTCTACCTGGTTGCGCGCCACCATCTGCTGTAACAGTGCCATGTCTTCCGGATAATTCGATAAAAGATAATCCAGCAACCAGCCAGATAAATGAATCGCAAAACGAAAATCTGGATAGCGATAAAGTACCTGCAAGAAAGGTTTATAACACCGCAAATGAGCGTCTATTAGGACGCTGGGAAAATTGCCTACAGGTTGGTGTGCGTGCACACCAAAAAGTAACGATACACGTTGTGACATTTAATGATTCCCAGTTACTGTTCTAAAAATAAAATAACTACACCACCGATCAAAACCTCACTTGCCCGAATAATCCTGAGCAGTATTTACGAAGATCGCCGCATAGCTCCTCCGTCTTGACTTTCGTTGTTACCTTTGCTGATGGGATCAAACAACTGGGGCGGTATGGGTGATTTGAGCAAACGATACAAATTCATGAGGTTTTTTCTGAATAATTGATCAAAGCTGGCAACTGAATGAGCCGGATTATAATCACCAAACCACCAAAACCAATCGGAGCTTTCGCACGATGACAATTGACGGATAGCTGATTTTTTTTCTTCCTCCGTCAATACATTGTTTTCCATGACTTGATCGAAACAGCGTTTGGCCGCGCATAACAAATCCCAAGCACTATTTTTTTCATAATCGCCGATCCAGGTAGAGAAGGTTCCGTATACCCAACTTCCGGCAGTCAATTTACTTAAGGTTGTCGCCCGTTCGGTATTCTGGCTATCCGCAATATAATCACGATAGGTGGTGGTACGAATAAACGGATGTTGTGCCAATATTCGATAAACATCTTGCAGAAAGTAATATCCATTATAAGGATAGGATTCCCAAGCATTTTCACCGTCAAGTATAATACTGACAACAGGATCTCGATCATCAAGGTCATTGTGATAGATATGTTCTAATTCTTGTACAAAGTTTTTTGCGGCATCCGGTGCAAACCATTTGGAATACTCAAAACCAATTAAGTCAGATAACCGATCGTCACGAAAAAAACAAACCATAGATGATGCCTGACCGGCAATCCGATAAGGCTGGTACAAATAATTATTTTTACCTGGTAGCGGTGTATCTGGAAAAGAAGCTCTAAAGCTATTGATCAGGACGTTTTCACCACTAGCACTCCATTGGCAATCTTGTTGTGCCATCATTTCAAGCAGAGCTGTCGACATCGCTCCCTCAGCAGGCCAGATACCGCAAGGCTTATGATTAAAATAGCGTGTATGGCTTTGCAATGCGGAAGTCAAATGAAAATCCACGCGATCATGTCCACCTGGATAACCCAAACAATCTGGCATCAAGATATCTGCTTGACTGTCTTTCGCCGATGAAAAATCGATCATCAGCGGCGCCAAAGGATGATAATGCAATGTTGTCGATAGTTCGATTTGTCCGGATTCTACCAACTTACGATAGCGTGGAATCAAATCGCGAATCAGCTCGCCAATCAAATCGAATAACTGCAAACGATCTTGGTAGCTGAATTCTTTGTTTTGTTCCAATAATTTCTGAACAAAAACGTTATGGCGGCGTATGCCCTCGCCCATCCACACGATATGATACCAAACAAGGAGATCAGCAAAGTATTGCCCGGATATATAACCCAGTTCACTGTCATTGTACTTGCTAAAAACTTGGCTGAGCTCATACAAGCGTTTATAGCTTGGATATGGTTTTAGCATATTTTCATGATTGCTCAGAAAACAGCTATCAAGTAGATAAATACGTTCTTGTATGGAAATATCTTCAAGCCGAGGGTTCGACAATTGTTTTAACAATGGATTGCGCATCTCACCCGTGGAAAATTGCTGCGCAAAATCTTCTAACTGATCCAGCAAAATCGGCACGAAATTAACCACAGCTTTTACCTGAGGATGTGTCTCAAGATGGTATGCCATATCCGTATAATCTTTGATAGCATGCAAATAAACCCACGGCAATACAAATTCCTGTGTCGCATAGTCGCGATAATCCGGTTGATGCATATGCCATAAGAAAACGAGATTCAGTTTTTTCATTTGACAGATAAGTAATTATTATTCAACGATAGATCAGAAACATTAGAGTTTTTGCGAGTACTCATATAAGTTTTGCCCTAACATTTCTGATGTAATTAACGTGACGCCTCTTTCAGTAACACGAAATCGCTGCTGGTCTTCTTTGAGATCATAGCCAGCAACCAATCCCTCAGGAATGATACAACGTTTCTCGACCACTACCCTGCGTAGGCGCGCATTTCGGTGAATCACTACATCGGGCAATATGACAGAATCCTCAATGATACTGTAACTGTTCACTTTAACATTTGAAAACAATAGCGACCGGCGCACCGTCGCACCACTGATGATGCAACCACCTGATACGGAGGAATCCAATGCTTGTCCACGTCGATCATTATCATCAAACACAAATTTCGCTGGCGGCAATTGTTCCTGATGTGTCCAGATAGGCCAGTCGACATCGTATAAATTTAACTGTGGCGTCACCGAAGTCAAATCCAAGTTAGCTTCCCAATATGCATCAATAGTTCCAACATCACGCCAATAAGGAATACCTGAGGACATGTTGACGCAACTGTTGTAAAAACGGTGCGCGAAAACGCGATAGCGTGGAACCATATAAGGAATCAAGTCCTTACCAAAATCATGCGAAGACTCATCGACATGATGATCTCGAATCAGCTGCTGATACAAAAACTCAGCATTAAAAATATAGATTCCCATACTGACCAATGCCTTGTCCGGATGCCCAGGAATCGGCATAGGATTATCCGGTTTCTCAGCAAAACTGGTAATTTGCCACTGATTATCCACACCCATGACACCAAAAGCACTGGCTTCTTGCACCGGCACCTCGAGACAAGCCACAGTCATATCGGCTGATTGTTCGATATGTTCCGCTAATAATTTGCTGTAATCCATTTTGTATACATGATCACCACCCAGAATCAAAACGTATCTTGCATTATGCCTTCTCAAAGTGTCCATATTTTGAAATACTGCGTCAGCAGTGCCCTGATACCAAGTTTCTTCGGCCGTTTGCTGTTGCGCGGGTAGTAATTCGACAAATTCTTTAAACCGCCCATCGAGAAAACTCCAACCGTGCTGAATGTGTCGAATCAAGCTTTGTGCTTTGTATTGCGTCACCACACCAATACGCCGAATACCTGAATTGACACAATTCGACAATGGAAAATCAATAATGCGGAACTTTCCGCCAAAAGGAACAGCCGGTTTTGAACGCCAATCGGTCAGCTGATGCAAGCGACTGCCACGCCCACCCGCCAAAACCAGGGCAAGCGTATCATTATGCGCAGCATGTCTATAGTTGCGACCATCGGAAGAGCTACTAGTACAAGACTGATTAATCATATACAGCGTCCTATCATATTTTATGGCTATCAAGCCCTATCGTTAAATAATAAGCTCATCTATCTACTCTTGTATGGTATCGCATTATGGTAACTTCTAATATCGGTAACTGGATTTTGATGATGATTTTTCAGTTTATATCGAACTAGAACATACGATGACAAACTTGTTTGATCACTTCGATGAAATTCTGCAGAAATTGCAGGTAAAGAAAAGTACGATTTTTATGCTGATCTAATATTAGCCACAACCCAACTTAGGGCTGGATTTCAACGATTGCATTTACACGAGCAATTCCACTGAGAATGCGTCCCGATTTGTTACGTACCTGAACGACTTGATTTTCTGCTGCATCGCTTAGCGCATTTCCTTCTGAACTGATACTAAATCCTCGCCCCGTAACGACCAGACTGACTTTCTGTCCCCTTTGTATTACGTAAGGCGCGCGCAGCATATGCTGCCGGACAGGTTGACCAACAGTAAGATTAGTAGTAGCAACTTTGCCGATAATTTGGGAGGGGCTAGTAAATATGCCATCTGGCATTTGAGTTAGATTTACAATTTGCAAAGTTACATCTTCGTAAGTTAAGGCGTGACCTGTTGAGACAGGGCGAGCGACATGTAATACATCAGACATTACATTAATTTCTGCTTGAACGTAAATGGTCCAATTCGCATCGTTATGATTGCAGCGAACGCCAACAGATGTTTTTCCCCACAACCGGCTTCCAGGTGGAATAAAAGGTTGCAACTCTGAACACTTCGGTAAAATAAGGTATTTATCGATTTTATCGACATTCACCGTAACCTGCCCAGATAATGTTGCTGTATTACGATAAACGAAATCTTCAATTGCACTCCGAATTAGTAATAAATCTTGATGCTGCTCCATAGCGCTATGGTTTGATGCAAACACAGCATCGTGCATAAGTATCAATATTAATGGAAGTAGGCTTTTTGCTTTGAAGTTCATCGTGATTTGGTTCATCATTAAATTCTGCCGTAGGCGGCAAATATTGCCGTTATGAGAACCCATCATAAATTATTAATCAATAAGTTATCTATCAAGATAACCTTCTTTACCTGCTTTTATCATCGATTGAGCTACAACTAAAAGCTTTTATCATATCTGGCACACTAAATGCTAGTAAGAAGAACGAGAAAATATTTTATTTGAGCTTAAAAATGATTAATAAACTTGATAAAGAACTCAATTTTTACCACCAAGCTTTGGGATTACGGGTTGCAAGGCAAGAATTGCTCTCAAGTAATGTGGCGAACGCAGACACTCCCAATTTTAAAGCAAAAGATATTGATTTTGCGAGCGTACTCAATCAAAAAATTGGATTAACTACTGCTTTTGGCAAGGTTGATTTAAGTACAACGTCTCCATTACACATTAGTTCTACTGCAGCAAACACTCTTGCAGATAATATACTCTATAGAACCCCCTTACAACCGAGTGCAGATGGCAACACTGTCGATATGGACATGGAGCGTACCCGATTCGCTGATAATGCAATCAAATATGACGCTAGCATATCATTTATTAATAACGAATTTAGAAACATCACGCTAGCCATGCAGGAGAGATAGAAAATGTCTTTATTCAATGTATTTGGTATTGCAAGCTCATCGATGTCGGCTCAGTCGCAACGCTTAAATGTAGTAGCCAGCAATCTTTCAAATGCCGATAGCGTTACCAGCTCAACAGGCGAACCTTATCGTGGCCGTCAAGTAGTTTTTAGCACATTGCAAGCTAATTTAAATGGCGCAAGCGGCGTTAAGGTTGCCGGCGTTGTTCATGACGCATCTCCGATGAGGCAAATCTTTGAACCTAAGCATCCTATGGCTAATAAAGACGGCTATGTGACGATGCCTAATGTGAATGTGGTTGATGAAATGGTTAATATGATGTCGGCATCACGTTCATACCAAAATAGCATCGATATGATGAATACCACGAAATCGTTATTGCAAAAAACGCTCACCATCGGTCAATAAAGGAGAGAAAAAAATGAACTCGGCACAACAAATTAGCACGCAAACGGTTTCTTCTTCTAATGCTACGACCAATGTTACGAAAAAGAACGCTGAAAATCCTCAAGATCGTTTCTTGAAGCTGCTCGTTACGCAAATGAAAAATCAAGACCCACTAAAACCACTAGATAATGCTGAAGTCACTAGCCAACTAGCACAAATCAGTACAGTCTCTGGAATCGACAAACTAAATAACACACTTCAGCTTCTCAATTCGGATGTTGCGGAAAGCTTATCAATGGAAGCTACTAGAATGATTGGACATAACGTTCTCGTACCAGGATCAATGCTAACACTTGAACAAGGTGCTGCAGTTGCAGGAGTCGAATCGGAGCAATCTGCTGATCAACTTAAAGTCACAATTCTTGATAACTCTGGACTACCTGTTCGTCACATAGATCTAAAAAACATGCCAGCCGGAGTTAATGCTATTCCCTGGGATGGAAAAACTGATAGCGGAGCTGTCGCTGCCGATGGCGAGTATACATTTGCCGTAACGGCCAATCAGGGTAGCAATGATGTTAAGGCCAATACATTATCACTGGGGCTGGTAAATAGCGTAACCCCCAATGAAAAAAATGCACTTCTTGATATAGGCAAGCTAGGGCTTGTCAATTTATCTGATATTAAACAAGTGTTTTAATTAGGAGAATGTTATGAGCTTTCAACATGGATTAAGCGGATTGAGCGTAGCTTCCACCAATCTGGATGTGGTTGGTAATAATGTCGCAAATGCGAATACCATTGGATACAAACAATCACAAGCACAGTTTACAGATATTTACGCCAACTCATTGGCTGGAGCCGGCCACTCTCAAGTTGGTATTGGCTCAAAGGTAGCTGCAATAGCGCAAGCTTTTAATCAAGGTGATATTTCACCGACTAGTAACCCATTAGATATTGCGATTAATGGGCAAGGTTTTTTCCGCATGAGTGATCAGGGTGTAATCAGTTATAGTAGGAATGGTCAATTTCAAATTGACAAGAATGGCTTCATAGTTGATTCGAAAGGAACCAATCTAACGGGATATGCCACAGATACCAATCAAAACATTGTTTCCAATCAACCTACAAACCTCAAGATAACCACTTCTGATCTTCCCCCTAAAGTCACCTCAACGTTTGAGTGGGGTTTTAATCTGGATTCACGCAAAAGTGGCCCCAGCATCACGACTTTTAATGCGAATGACGCAAAAAGTTATACCAATACATCATCAGGAACTGTCATTGATAGCTTAGGCAATCCTCATACTTTAGCGATTTTTTTTCAGAAGTCATCAAGCACCTCCAATGCATGGGAAGCCTATGCAACAATAGATGGAAAGGTTGATGCAGCCGGCCTACCCGTTGGCGTTACTTTAGATAATGTGGGCTCAAAACCTATGACCTTTAACGAAAAAGGTATTCTGACAGCACCTACCGGTTCGATTAATGTATCCGTTGATCTTAATGCAATTAATCCAACACTCGGTGCAGAATCCCCCTTTAACTTTACATTAGATTTAACTAAAACCACTCAATTTGGTTCAGACTTTGGCATCAATTCAATTACGCAAAACGGCTACACTTCCGGTCGACTGTCTAGCTTCCAAGCTTCAGCAGATGGAATTATTCAAGGTATTTATACGAATGGTCAAACAAGAACACTTGGTCAGGTCGTTCTAGCTAGCTTTGTTAATCCTCATGGATTAAATCCGGTTGGTGATGGTCGTTGGCTAGAAACACCAGAATCAGGGCAACCTCTAGTGGGAATTCCCAAAACCGGTACTTTAGGAGTACTACAACCATCAGCCGTCGAAGACGCAAACGTTGATTTAACAGCGGAGTTAGTAAAAATGATTACAGCACAGCGTATGTACCAAGCTAATGCCAAAACAATAGAAACCCAAGATGCCATTTTACAAACTTTGGTTAATCTTTGAGTCAATTTTCGTAAATTTTTGGTGAGATTATATGGACAGACTTATCTATACCTCAATGGCTGGTGCAAATCACACATTGCACCAGCAAGCTACAGTTGCACATAATCTTGCGAATGTATCAACAAATGGTTATCGCGCTGAGAAAAATGCTTTTCGTGCAGTCCCTATATTTGGAGATGGCTCGCCTACGCGGGCTTTTGTTGTGGATTCGACTACATCCGCAGACTTTACACCCGGTCCAATTCAAACTACTGGGCGCGACCTTGATGTTGCAATTCGTGGCTCTGGCTGGATCACCGTTCAACTAGATAATGGCGAGGAAGCCTATACGCGAAGCGGTAACTTACAAGTAAGTCCTAATGGAATATTACTCACACAAAATGGATTCAAAATAAAAAACAGTGAAGGCGGCACCATTTCTGTTCCACCTGATACACGCATCACCATTGGAGTGGATGGAACAGTATCATCAGTACCCATTTTCCCTCAACCCAATACTGTCGCACCCGTGGCTCGAATTAAATTGGTTGATCCTCCAGAGGATCAATTGGTGAAAGGCGTAGATGGCTTGTTCCGACTCAGAAACGGTGACATTGCACCTGTAGATGCAAGGGTTAGGCTTGCAGATGGCGCATTAGAAGATGGTAACGTAAATGTTGTGCATGAAATGGTCAGCATGATAGCACTCGCAAGGCAATTTGATATGCAAATGAAAATGCTTGAAAGTGCTCAGAATAATGCTCGACAGGCCAGTGAAATAATGGTTCTAAGAGCTTAATTTGCATAAAATAAAAGGTCAATAATCATGATACGTTCGTTATGGATTTCTAAGACAGGTTTGAACGCACAACAAACTAAAATGGATGTCATTGCCAATAACTTGGCAAACGTCAGTACCAACGGCTTTAAACGCTCCCGCGCTATTTTTGAAGATTTGATGTATCAAACAATACGACAACCCGGTGCACAATCATCACAACAAACGCAATTACCAACAGGTTTGCAACTAGGTACCGGTGTTAAACCAGTCGCCACAGAAAGTGTATTTATTCAGGGAGCACCTCAACCCACAGATAATTCACGTGATATTTTTATCAATGGTGCTGGTTTTTTTCAAATTTTGCTTCCTGACGGGACAACCGCATACACTCGCGATGGCGCCTTTCAATCGGATATTAACGGACAAGTTGTAACATCGAGCGGCTATCCCGTTCAACCCGTCATTACTGTGCCACCCAACGCGATTGATATAACAGTAGCTAGAGATGGCACGGTTTCTGCAACAATGCCTGGTACCGTCTCACCTATTCAAGTTGGAAATATACAACTTGCGAGTTTTATCAATCCCGCGGGATTACAAAAAATAGGTGAGAATCTCTATTTAGAAACCGCTTCCAGCGGAACACCGAATCAAAACTCTCCCGGCACCAACGGCCTAGGGACAGTGATGCAGCGTTATGTTGAAGCGTCTAATGTCAATGTAGTGGAAGAACTTGTTAATATGATTCAAACACAGCGTGCATATGAAATGAACTCAAAATCCATTGAGACTTCGGATCAAATGTTGCAGAGGTTGGCTCAACTATAACGTGGTGATTGAGTAAGGCTAATACTATGTTAACTATAATCAAAGAAAGCAAGAATCAATGTAACTGGATTTACACATTTCTAATTGCTTACTTTATGACAGGTTGCAATACACTAATGACTCCATCCACAGTGACACATCAGCCCTACACATTAAGACCACCGCAACAGAGTGCCGTAGCAGCGCAACCCAATGGTGCCATCGCTCAGTCCATAAATAGCACAGTAAATGGTGTCCGCTACACACCTCTTTTTGAAGACCGCCGAGCACGAGTAGTTGGAGATACTATTATTGTTAATCTTAGAGAAAGAACCAATGCAAGCAAAAGTTCTGAAAGCAATGTCGATCGGTCTGGAAGCATTGATTTCTCGGTACCCAATTTATTAGGCGTTCCTCTTACTCTCTTGTCAAAGAATGCCTCTATCAAAGCCAACAGCAGTAATAAATTTGATGGCGGTGGCGGTAGCTCAAGTAAAAATGATTTTAATGGCACGATTACGGTGACAGTAATTGAAGCATTACCTAACGGAAATCTAGTCGTCAGTGGTGAGAAACAAATAGGGATTAACCAAGGTCAAGAATTTATAAGACTCTCAGGTGTTTTAAATCCAACACATATCATAGGCAACACAATTTCTTCTACACAAATTGCTGATGCGCGGATCGAATATAGAGGTAATGGATACGTTGATGAAGCACAAACGATGGGATGGTTATCTCGATTCTTCTTATCCATTTCTCCTTTCTAAATATAGCCTTATTCACACCAAATCCATTATCACTAGCAATGTTATGAAAATACAGCGAACTTTTATTCTATTGATACTTGCCTTTAGTTTCCTTTTGCCTGGATTATGCATGGCCGACCGCATAAAAGACTTGGCTTCAATTCAAGGAGTGCGTAGCAATCAATTAATAGGTTATGGACTTGTAGTTGGGCTTGATGGCAGTGGTGATATGACAACGCAAACACCATTTACGGTGCAAAGTGTGATTACTATGTTAGGTCAGTTAGGTGTAAATTTGCCACCCGGCACCAATTTGCAATTACGTAACGTTGCAGCAGTCATGGTAACCGCGACATTACCTGCATTTACAAAACCCGGACAACAAATAGATGTCACAGTATCTTCTATGGGCAATGCAAAAAGCTTGCGTGGAGGTACACTACTGATGACTCCACTCAAGGGTATCGATAACCAGGTTTATGCATTCGCCCAAGGAAATGTATTAGTAGGCGGTATCGGCGCAGCAGCTGGTGGCAGTAGTGTGCAAGTTAATCATTTAAGTGTTGGCCGTGTAACAGGTGGCGCTTTAGTAGAACGCGAAATACCAACGACTGTCGGACAAGGTGATTACATTAATTTGGAGCTAAACTCGACAGATTTCACAACCGTTCATCGCATCGTTGATGCGATCAATCAGCTACATCCTTCCACTGCAACACCAATAGATGGTCGAATGGTGCAAGTTAAAGCACCCACTAACAATAGCCAACGCATTGCTTTTATTGCACAAATTGAAAGCCTAGATATCAATCCTGCAAAACCCACGGCTAAAGTTATTGTTAATTCTCGAACAGGCTCTGTAGTAATGAATCAGACTGTAACTCTCGAATCCAGTGCCATTGCACATGGTAATTTGTCAATCATCATAAATACAGAGCCCGTTATTAGCCAACCAGGACCCTTTGCTCAGCGTGGAGAAACGGTCGTTACACAACGCTCACAGGTTGAAATACGTACGGACGAAGGAAATTTGATGCTACTACCTAACGGCGCTAATCTAGGCGAGGTAGTAAAAGCCTTGACAGCCATTGGTGCAACCACACAAGACCTGCTTTCTATATTACAAGCATTAAAGGCCGCCGGTTCTTTGCGTGCAGATTTGGAAATAATCTAATCTCATTTCTATAAGGACAAACAACTATGATTATTTCACCCGATATCTCAAGCAAGCTCGCAATTGATGCCAGAAGCATTGATGAATTGCAGGTACTAGCCAAAAGAAATCCAGATAATGCTTTACAAAAAGTTGCTCAACAATTTGAAGGGTTATTTATGCACATGCTCCTAAAAAGCATGCGTGAAGCCACCCCAAAAGATGGATTGTTTGATAGCCAGCAAACACAATTCTTTACTCAAATGTACGATCAACAATTGGCACAGCATATATCAAAAAGAGGCATCGGTATTGCAGATATGATGGTAAAACAGCTATCACGATCCCACTCATCAGGGATTTCTATTCCTAATAATGCTGACCCAGTACCATCAACAATCTATTCAGATAAAAGATTGCCCGTTATTCCGGGGATGCATCCCAATGATGAATCGCCGCAGCTATGGTCTACACCAAAAAATTCTTTAAATATTAGCCCTATCAACACAGCCAATGTAGCTAATACGCGCATGGAATCCATCCCCTTTTTAAGACAACCGGAACTAACAAACAATAAGCTATCGAATCAAGTCAGCAATTTTATCGACAAGCTTTTGCCTCATGCAAGAATTGCCACTCAATCAACGGGTATTCCTTCTCAATTTATTCTAGCGCAGGCTGCCTTGGAGAGCGGCTGGGGAAAACATGAGATCCGACGTATGGACAATAAACCTAGTTATAACCTATTTGGCATTAAAGCTGGAGGAAATTGGAAAGGGGAGGTAATCGAAACAGTAACAACTGAATACATCAATGGCACCCCACAAAGAGTTGTTGAAAGGTTTCGCGCCTATAACTCGTATGCAGAAGGATTCAGTGATTACGCAAAGTTGTTATCAGAAAACCCGCGGTATGCCAAAGTCGTAAGAAATACTGATGCCATTGCATTTGCAAATGGCTTGCAACAAGCAGGCTATGCAACGGATCCACTCTATGCGGACAAACTAATCAAAATAATTAATAATGAAGCAATGCAAAGCCGGAAATCTATTTGATTACTTGAATCTTCTTAATACTTCTTTTATCACGTCGATATAACGAATATGGCTTTCTAAAAATACGGGATTAAATAATGTTATGGGAAATAATATCCTAAATATTGGTATCTCTGGTCTTCTAACTGCACAAAATCAGTTACAGACAACCAGTCATAATATAAGTAACGCCACCACACCTGGCTTTAAGCGACAAGAGGTGCTGCAAGGCACAAACACTCCACAGTCATCAGGAGCCGGGTTTGTAGGAAAGGGCGTTCATACAACCACCGTACAACGCATATATAGCCAATTCCTTGTATCGCAATCACTACAAGTTCAAACACAAAGTCAATCACTAGACACTAATTATGCAGAAATCAAGCAGCTTGACAATATGCTAGCCGAAGCAACTTCAGGTTTATCACCAACGTTGCAGAAATTTTTTAGCGCCATACAAGATGTTGCTACAAATCCCTCCTTAGTATCCTCACGCCAATCCATATTAAGTAACTCAGGGGCCCTTGTCTCGCGCTTCCAAAGCTTGGATCAACGGATGTCTCAGATTAGAAGCGGTGTAAATGAGCAAGTGACCAGTCATATTGACGAAATAAATTCCTTATCGAAACAGATTGCTGAAGTCAATCATCGAATTTTACTAGCAGAAGGCGCTGCGGCAGGTCAACCTGCCAATGATTTGCTAGATCAAAGAGATGATCTTATCAATCAATTAAGCAAATTTATAAACACAGACACTGTAAAGCAAAACGACGGAAGTATGAATGTTTATATTGGTAATGGTCAGGCAATCGTTGTTGGTTCTAGAGCTCTGTCACTCGTAGCGATGAAATCTCCTGATAACCCAGACAATTTAACAGTAGGTCTGAATAATGGCGGAAATATTATCCAATTACCCGAAGAACAAATAACTGGAGGAGCTCTAGGAGGTCTTTTCTCTTTTCGTAACGATACTTTGGACAAGACCCAAAACTCATTTGGGAGAATTGCAATTGCATTAGCTCAAACTTTTAATGAGCAACACCGATTAGGAATGGATCTTAATGGAGAAATGGGAACTGATTTTTTTACCATATCTTCGCCAAAAGTTATTTCCTCTTTAATGAATAGTGGAACGTCAAGTGTATCAGCTGTTATCACTGATTCTGGGGCTTTGACAACGAGTGATTATCAATTCTCTTTTGATGGTACGAATTACACGTTGATGAGATTATCAGACAACGTCTCCATCAGTACATCTCTAGCACCTTCATCAAGCACCCCATTAACACTTGATGGTGTCGCCATCACTGGCGCAACAATTCTTGCTAATGAAAGATTTTTAATTCAACCAACGATTAATGGTGCCAAAGACATTGAGGTTAACATTAAAGATACCTCCAAAATCGCCGCAGCAGGTCCTAACCGCACGAGTTCTACATTATCTAATACTGGCACGGGGACTATAAGTACGGGAACGGTCACCACATCGCCTGTTGATTCTAATCTCCAGCAGCCGCTAACAATTACATTTCAAACACCTTTTAACGGCCTGTATGATGTAACTGGGATTGGCACAGGACTACCGGCAACTAGTCGGGTTTATACCTCAGGAGCTGATATTACATTTAATGGATATACTTTCCAAATTAGCGGGGAGCCAGCTGCTGGAGATATTTTCACAGTAACTCCTAATCATAACGGTTCAGCAGACAATCGAAACGCACTTTTACTGGGTGCCTTGCAGACAAAAAATACTTTGGAAAGTGGCTCAGCTACTTATCAATCTTCCTACGGACAATTGGTCTCACAGATAGGTAACAAAACCCGAGAACTAGAAGTTACGAGTAAAGCCCAAGCAAATCTATTGAATCAAACTAAAAAATCAATGGAATCTATCTCAGGTGTTAATCTTGATGAGGAAGCTGCTAACCTAATGAAATTCCAGCAGGCATTTCAAGCATCAAGTAAGGTTATTGAAATCAGTGAAAAATTATTTAGTTCAATTTTGCAACTTGGCTAGTTTTTTTGAAATTCAGGAGCGATATTATGCGTATCAGTTCAAATACTATCTATGAAACTGGAACGAACTTAATGCTTCAGCAGCAAGACACATTAATTAAGACACAGCAGCAACTTTCAACCGGGAGGCGGATCCTTACACCTGCCGATGACCCTATTGCAGCTGCACAAGCATTGAGTATCAGTCAATCAATATCACTTAATAAACAATACTCAATTAACCGTACAACAGCGGAATCCTCGTTAAAACTTGAAGAAAACATATTAAGAAAAGTTACATCATTACTGCAAGATGTGCATGAATCTGCGATACGCGCAGGAACGGCCTCATTTACTGATGCAGATCGAATAATTGTTGCAAAGGAAGTACGAAGTCAGTTGGAGTCTCTTGTCGGCTTAGCAAACACAACCGATGAAAAAGGTCAGTTTTTATTTTCAGGATATCAAGCAAACACAAAACCTTTTAGTCAAATCGGATTAAATGTACAGTATCTAGGCGATCAAGGTCAAAGACTGAGTCAAGTTGGTCCTTCTCGTCAATTAGCTGTAAGTGATCCCGGAACTAACATTTTTGAGCGAATCAAAAACGGTAATGGCGTATTTACCACTGCAGCTCACTCTCCAAATCAAGGAACAGGAGTCATTGATACTGGATCTGTAGTGAATCCAGCCAGCTTAACTGGGAATAGCTATGAAATAAACTTTTCGGTTACTGGGGGCGTTACAACTTATAATGTCATAAATACGACAACGTCAACAACGGTTTCATCTGGTAATTCTTATAATAACAGTACCAGCACAATCAATTTTGATGGAATGCAATTTAGTATTAAAGGAGATCCTGTCAATGGCGATAAATTTACTGTTTCTCCTAGTAATAACAAAAGCATGTTCCAAACTATTAGTGATTTAGTTGTAGCGCTCGAAAAACCTGCTAGTGGTCAACCTGGCGGCACTCGATTCGCAAATGCTTTAAGTTCTTCCTTACAAAATATAAACAATAGTCTGGAAAATGTATTAACCAAACAATCATCTATTGGTGCAAGACTTCAAGAGATTGACGCTTTAGAAAGCGTAGGGGGCGATCAAGAAATTCAATTTGAAAGCTTATTGTCAAATCTGCAAGATGTCGATTTCGCAAAAGCGATATCAGATTTACAGCGACAACAACTTTATCTTCAAGCTGCACAACAGTCATATGTAAAAATTTCTGGCTTATCGTTATTTAATTATATATAGCTCAGAATGATTCTAACTTGAGCGATGAATACTCTGATAGCCAATATCTTGACGAAACTGACAGCCCTCGAAAAAAATTTTGTTCACTAATTGATAACTATTTTTCTGTGCAATTTCTATTGTTTCACCTAATGATGTAACGCATAAAACACGACCTCCAGCAGTAACAATCTCTTCGTTATTATCTTTCTTCCGAATGGCAGTACCAGAATGAAAAATATGAAAATCATGATTACTTTTTTGCTCAAGCATTAATCCTGTTAGCCCTTGAACGACATCATTTTTCCTTGGATTCTCTGGATAACCATGCGCAGCAACTACAATACCTAATGCAGTACGCAAATCCCATTCAATAAGTGCTTGATCCAACGTTTCGTTAACAGCATGCTCTATGATTGAAAAAAAGTCACCCTTAAGTCGCAGCATGATTGGTTGTGTTTCAGGATCACCAAGGCGGCAGTTAAATTCCAAAACCTTAGGTTGTCCATTCGGAGTAATCATGAGCCCAGCATACAAAAAACCACGATACTGAATACCCTCTTGCCTCATTCCATCAATCGCGGGATAGATGATTTCTTGCATAATCTTTTCATGAAGCTCAGAAGATACAAAAGGTGTAGGTGAATATGCGCCCATTCCACCAGTATTAGGACCTTGATCTCCATCATAAAGCCGTTTGTGATCTTGACTATTCGCTAACGGCAATACATGTTGCCCATCCGTCATAACAATAAAGCTGACCTCTGTGCCTTGAAGAAATTCTTCGATGATGATTTCGTTTCCTGCTTTCCCTAAATTTTTAGCAACCAGAATGGCATCCACGGCAGAATGCGCTTGTTCTTTTGTTTCTGCAACCACCACTCCTTTCCCGGAAGCCAAACCATTTGCTTTGATAACAAGCGGCACAGAACCCTCATCAATATAGCGATAAGCACATACAGCATCGTTAAAACGTACATACCTCGCTGTCGGAATTTTATGTCGCAACATGAATTCCTTAGCAAAAATTTTTGATGTCTCAAGTTGCGCAGCTTGCCAAGTCGGGCCAAAAATTTTTAATTGGGCCTTCTGAAATGCATTAACGATACCATCAGCCAACGGCGCCTCAGGGCCAACGATAGTAATGGCTATAGATTCTTTTTGTGCAAACTCAATAAGCTCAGGAATCTCAGTTATTTCAACATTTTCAATACCAGGCTCTAATGCAGTACCTGCATTGCCGGGTGCCACAAATACTTTGTCAACACGAGGAGATTGTCTTAACTTCCATGCAATTGCATGCTCCCTACCACCGCCGCCAATGACCAATACTTTCATAATCATTAAAACAAATTAATGCCTGAAATGACGAATATTTGTAAACACCATCGCAATACCTTGCTCATCGGCTGCCGCAATAACCTCGTTATCGCGAATACTGCCACCTGGTTGAATTACTGCGATTGCACCAGCCTGTGCCACAACATCTAAGCCATCTCGGAAAGGAAAAAAAGCATCCGAAGCAACAACAGAACCTGATAGTGAAAAATCAGCTTGTTGAGCTTTAATAGAAGCAATGCGCGCACTATCCACACGACTCATCTGTCCAGCACCGATACCCACAGTTTGACCATTACGACAAAACACAATGGCATTCGATTTAATAAATTTCGCTACACGCCACGCAAATAGTAAATCAGCAAGTTGCTGTGTCGTTGGTTTTACCTGTGTAACTATCTGTAAATCTGAATCAGCAATGTTTTTCATATCTGGCGTCTGCACCAAAATGCCCCCACCAATTCGCTTCAAGTCATACTGATGAAAACCATTTTCCAATGGCACAATCAATACGCGAATGTTATTTTTTTGCCCCAGAACTTGCTGTGCCTCAGATGAAATTTGCGGAGCAATAATGACTTCAACAAATTGCTTTAAAATGACTTCGGCCGTTTCCTTATCGAGCGGTCGATTAAATGCAATAATGCCGCCAAAAGCAGAAACAGGATCTGTAGCAAAGGCACATTGATAGGCTTGCAATGTTGTTTCTGCAATTGCTACACCACAAGGATTTGCATGCTTGACAATCACACAAGCTGGTTGATGAAAAGTCTTGACACATTCCCACGCAGCATCTGTATCCGCAATATTGTTATAAGATAATTCTTTGCCTTGTAATTGCTTATAATTTGCCAAGCCACCAGGCGCAACCACCTCATCACGATAGAAAGCTGCTTTCTGATGAGGATTTTCGCCATAACGTAATTCCTGAACAAGATAAAAGTTCAAATTGAGTGAATCAGGGAAATTTTTGTTGACACCAGTAAGATAATTACTGATAGCACTATCATAAGAAGCCGTATGAGAAAATGCTTTTTGCGCTAAATTAAAACGAGTAGTTTCACTAATTTTTTTGTGACATTTTTCTAGTTCTTCACAAACAAATGAATAATCAAGTGGATCGGTAACAACAGCAACCTTTTGATAATTTTTTGCAGCCGCTCTTATCATGGTTGGACCACCGATATCAATGTTTTCAATCGCTTCGCTCAAACTGCAACTTGGTTTTGCAATAGCTTGTTTAAACGGGTAAAGATTAACAACAACCAAATCAATATTGGGGATTCCTGATTTTTCGAGTGCTTGTTGATGCTCTGCCAAATCGTTACGAGCCAATATCCCTGCGTGGATTTTGGGATGCAAAGTTTTAACACGGCCATCCAACATTTCAGGAAAGCCAGTATGATCACTAACCTCAGTAACGGTTAACCCTTTTTCTCGCAATAATTGAGCGGTACCACCTGTAGATAGTATCTTGATACCATTCTGAATCAATCGCTGAGCGAAATCTACTATTCCTGTTTTATCGGACACACTCAGGAGTGCATATTGAATAGTCATTTAATTTGATATTGTTTCATTTTTTGGCGTAATGTATTACGGTTTATTCCAAGCAATTCCGCTGCCTGAGTTTGATTACCTCTAGTATGTTGAATTGCTATTTCAATCAAGGGCCTCTCAACGCTATGAATGACCATATTGTATAATTCCCCCGGCTTCTCTCCGTCCAGATCATCCAGATAAGTACTGATAGCTTTGCGAATACACGTTGCAATTTCATTCTCCTTCACTGTGTTCATGAACTGATTCCTCTCCTTCTATATAACTCAATCTTTGGCCTTTTTCGGCTAATTCAGAAAAAAATAGATTTATTTCGAAGATTTGCTGTTCACTGGTCTGCAATTGATTCATGTTATGCCGAAAACCAGCAGAACCAACTAAGCCTTTGGTATACCAGGATATATGTTTGCGTGCGATACGCACACCGGAGTATTCTCCGTAGAAATCATATAAGTCATGTAAATGGTTAATGAGAATTTGGTGTATTTCAGAGACTTTAGGTGATGGTAACGCAGCCTTGTTTTGTAAATATTGATCTATCTCACGAAATATCCAAGGACGTCCTTGAGCCGCGCGTCCTATCATAATGGCATCGGCTTTAGTGTATGTAAGTACCCGATCTGCTTTTTCAGGCGTTGTAATATCGCCGTTCGCTATGATCGGGATTTTGACATCAGCTTTAACTGCCGCGATAGTGTCATATTCAGCATTGCCAGTATATGCACAAGCTCGAGTACGGCCATGAATAGCCAGAGCTTGTATTCCAGAATCTTCAGCAATATGTGCAATAGTTAAAGCATTTTTATGTTGTTTATCCCAACCCGTACGTATCTTAAGCGTTACCGGAATATCAACTGCTTTAACAACGGTATCAAGAATCTTTCTAACGAGCAATTCATTTTGCAATAAAGCCGAACCCGCCATGACATTACATATTTTCTTGGCAGGGCAACCCATATTGATATCAATGATCTCAGCGCCTCTTTCAGCATTGTAACGTGCTGCATCTGCCAACATTTGGGGATCAGAACCCGCAATCTGAACGGAAATTGGAGATACTTCACCTTCGTGGTTAGCACGACGCTCTGTTTTTTTCGACCCCCACAACAGCGAATTACTAGAGACCATTTCAGAAACCGCCATGCCAGCACCCATTTTTTTACATAACTGCCGAAAAGGCCGATCTGTAACGCCAGCCATTGGTGCGACAATAAGTTTATTTTTAAAAATATAAGAACCGATCTGCATTTAGGTCGAATATGTTTCAGAGAAGGAAAATATTTTGAGCAAGCTGTTTTTAAAACTACCAGAAACCACATCATTTTTAGAGAGGTATCTAGCCATTTTTTTAAAGAATGGTTGGTGTGAATTATAGCGCTTTGATCACTGGCAAAGTAGCAACATGCAATAAATTATCCCCCCGCCCCAAAAATCATACGACGAGAAACAAATCTTTTTAGGGGCGAAACACAATCTAAAGCACTTAAACCAAGTCCGCAGGCAGATTTTAACAATGCATGCTCGTTGGAAAAAAGTTTAATAAGCATGTCTGTAAAAATCATGCCTCCATAACTATCGATTTTTCTCTTTTCACTATATTTCGTTAGCATGGCAGACGTACCGATTTTATTGATCGTATTGTGCATACTCGATACTGCTCTTGATAACTCATAGGCATCACGTAATCCCAAGTTAAATCCTTGCCCTGCAACTGGATGCAACGTTTGAGCTGCATTACCTATCAAAACCATTCTTTGCGCTGTAATCGAAGAAGCATATTTTAACATGAGTGGAAAAGCAGATCTCTCCCCCGTTGCAACAAACTGACCTAGCCTATCTCCAAAATGACGATGCAAACACTTAAGAAAGGTTACATCATCAAACTCACAAATTTCTTTAGCAATTGAAGACGGTGCTGTCCAAACCAAAGCAAAATCCTCCTTATTGGGTAATAATGCTATCGGCCCATCAGAAGTAAAACGTTCATAAGCGACACCAACTTGCTTTTTCTCAGCTCTGATATTAGCTATCACTGCCCATTGTTGATAATCCTGGGTTTTATACACGATATCTGGAATAAACTGCGTCAACTTACCGCCATCGGCTAGTACCAGCATTCGGGCATCGATTTTTACTTCCCTACCTTGATAGTCAAAATATACCGTACCTAAATTATCAGAAGTTTCCAACTGGGTTACGGTGGCTCCCGCAATATAATCAATATTATCCGTAGTCTTTTCCGCCAACTCTTGGTACATGGAACGATATAAATCGAAATAGCTGACCACATAACCCAATACCGGAACATTGGCATCTTCCGGTGTAATCAATGTTTGACCTAAGCTGCTCCTGTTAGAGATATGAATGGATGTAATGGGTGTTTTCTGGGTCAATCGATCCCAAACTCCTAACCGCCGTAAGATCAATTGACTACCATACGATAATGCCAAAGGCCTAGGATCTCCAACTTCTTCCGGTATACCACGAGCTTCCAATAATAATACCGAAGCATCTGTGTTGTGTAAGGCTATTGCTAACGCCATGCCAACAGGACCGCCTCCAATGATGACAATGTCGTAATGATCGTTAGTCATTTCAATTGATTGATAATTGATTATGAAATGGAGATAAAAATTAAACTTGAGAAATTTGTACCGTTTGAACGGACACCATTATAGACTAACATGCTCGGTATAAAGTAATTAACAAACGGTAAGGTGATCACACAAGAAACCAATGGCATAATTCGTTTTTTTAATTTATTACTATCAATATATGAATAATAGTAGGGTAAAACTTTTAATACTTAAATTGGCGAAATTCGCACTGCCATTGTTTTTAGTAGACCCCAGTTTTGCAACCGCATTAACTGACAGCGAGCTTGTAAATGCGGCTAATAAAGGCAACATTCGATTGGTAAAGCAAATCCTTGACGAAAAGCAAATTCAGCCAGAAGAACTCAATACAGCATTTGTAGCTTCGGTAAAAAAAGGACATACAGAAATAGTTGAACGCTTTTTACAAGCAGGAGCGAACATTAACAGCAAAAATGACGAAGACTATACGCCGCTCATGCAAGCTGCACACGATGGCCGCGATGAAATCGTAAGGCTTTTATTGAAAGCAGGTGCAGATGTAAATGCTGTAAATGATGAAAAGGACACCGCTTTAATTTTGGCTGCAGGAAAAAATCGAAGACAAGCAGTCGAATTGTTATTGGCTGCGCATGCTAATGTAAATGCAAAACGAATCAATGGCATGACGGCATTATTACTAGCCGCACAAGAAGGACATCAACAGGTTATTCAAATGTTGCTGGATGCGAATGCCGAAAAAGACTATCAATTAGAAAACGGTGCTACTGCGTTGATGATTGCAGTACAACACGGTCATTTACGAGCGGTATATACCCTTATTGCAGCAAAAGTGAATTTAAATTTAAGAACCAGTAACGGGACGACCGCGTTAATGCTTGCTGAACGATATCGATTTAGTGAGGTAGCGGAGATATTGAGAAAATCTGGCGCCATAAAATAAATAAATCTACGACAATATCAACAGAAACATGCTCATCAACAGCACATCTTAATTCGATTCAGTTCCGTGCTATAAGTCACCTTTTTATTTAATTAGGAAAATAATTATGAAAACATTATCTTATCTTTTATTTGTCGCAACTATTGGATTGATTCTTGGTTGCGACAATAATTCCGTGACCGATAAATCCGACACTCAGACTAAAGCAATTGTTTCAGATGAAATCACGCGTTTAGGAGAGATCCCCTCTTCACTCTCAGAAGGTTTATCGGATGAAGAAAAAGGTGAATTAAAGAAACAAATCTTCCCACAAGAATTAGATAATGATTCTGAAGCTGCTGAAAAAAAATTTAAGGCGCTAGTAGAAAATGCAAAAGCAGGAAATGCAGAAGCACAAAACAATCTAGGTGTGATGTACTATACCGGTGAAGCCATCTCAAAAAGTCCCTCAGGAAAAATTCTCGATAATGATCCAGAACTCGCAGCTGGATGGTTTTATCGTGCAGCGGAGCAAGGATATGCCGATGCTCAATTCAATTTAGGATTGATGTATGTAAACGGTGAAGGTGTTGAAAAAGATATGAATCAGGCAGTTGAATTATTTAAAAAAGCAGCAGAACAAGGTCATGTAGATGCGCAAAATAATTTGGGCGCAATGTATTTTACCGGGGAAGGTGTCAACAGAGATGAAAAAGAAGCTATCAAATGGTTTGAGAAAGCAGCATCACAAGGCAATTCCGACGCCCAAGCCAACCTTGATGCAATCAAAGCAAACCAATAATACTTATTCTGAAGTGTTAGTTCCAAACACTATGGCTTTTGCAACACTCTGTTTTCTTATTGCTATAGCGATAAGAAATATCACAAAGCTAAGAAAACCAAAAAAAGAGTCTTGCACAAAGCCCTCATTCATAAATGATGAACTCAATACGCGTTATCTTTACGAACAACGGTCCAAACTGTTCGAATAATAATCCAGAAATCAAGCCAAATTGACCAATTCTTCAGGTAATACAAGTCGTGTTCAATGCGAGCCTTCATTTTCTCTAGAACTTCAGTTTCTCCACGCCAACCATTGACTTGCGCCCAACCTGTGATTCCTGGTTTTGCTTTGTGACGTAACATATAACCTTTAATTAGCTTTCGATACAACTCGTTATGTGCAACCGCATGGGGGCGTGGGCCGACAATACTCATGCGCCCTTGTAACACATTGATAAACTGTGGCAATTCATCTAACGAAGTGCGGCGCAAAAAACCACCAATCTTTGTGAAACGTTGATCATCTTTTGTTGCTTGTGTCACATTAGAGCCATCTTCAGCAACAGTCATCGAACGAAATTTATACACAATAATTTCCTCACCGTTTAAA
>Ga0138256_10001588_pt1 | contig 24526 bp, 17 predicted proteins | sample KNB2016incub_MG_FD_105486 | JGI IMG/M metagenome (GOLD analysis project Ga0138256, IMG submission 105486) | Active sludge microbial communities from wastewater in Klosterneuburg, Austria - KNB2014incub_MG | ecosystem: Engineered > WWTP > Activated sludge > Unclassified | place: Austria...
CACGCTGACCATCGAGGCCGGAACCATCGTCCAGCTCGGCACCAGCCACAAGATCGACGTCAGCGGCGTCCTGAACGTCGCCGGCACCTCCGAGCAGCCCGTGCGCTTCGAGAAGGCCGGCACGCAGCCCTGGGGCAGCATCCAGCTGAAAGCCGGCAGCGGACCGTCGAGCATCACGGGCGCGGACATCGGCGGCGGCGGGGCGCTGCGCCGGGAGATACTCGGCATCGAAACCGACCAGGCAACACTCGCCCGCAGCACCGTCCACGACACGGCCGGCGTCGGCATCGAGATCCGCGACGGGGCCTCGCCCAGACTGCAGGACAACCTCTTCCTCCGAGCCAGCACGCCCAGCGCCCAGCCGAGCGCCGCACTGCGGATCCTCGGCGCATCCAAGGCCGAAGTGATCGACAATCGCTTCGAGAGCAACCAGCAATACCCGATCTACCTCGACGGCGCCTCCAACGCCATGCTCGCGGGCAACCGCTTCGAGTACAACGCCTACAACGCCGTCCTCATCGCCGGCCACTTCACCGGCGAGACGACGCTCCACAACCTCGGCCCGCGCCGCTACGCCTACCACATCCGCAACCCGCTCTATGTCCGCAGCGGGGCGCAGCTCACGATCGCCCCCGGTGCCACCGTCCACTTCTTCAGCGGCAGCGGCCTCGCCGTCGAGGGCACGCTTCGGGCGATCGGCCAGCCGGGCCGCGAGATCCTCTTCAGCGGCGCCGGCGACCCCGGCCCGCCCGGCAAATGGGGCCAGATCCGCTTCGCCGACAGCAGCACGGACTTCGACGCACCTTCCTCCACCGGGTCCCGCCTGGAGCACGCCATCCTCGAATGGGCCGGCTTCGACCCCAGCGGAGCCCTCCTCATCCAGCGCAGCTCGCCCCGGATCGCGTACGTGACCGTCCGGAACAGCGGCACCCGCGGCGTCACCGTCGAGGGCGACGGCGCGCAGCCCGAACTCCTCGGACTGCACATCCACGACTGCATCGCCGAAACGAGCGGCATCGGCCTGCAGGTGCGGGCCGGCGCGCGCCCGACGCTCCGCTTCTCGACGATCGAAGGCAACTGGCTGGGCGTCGATGTCCGCGCCGGCGCCCTCCCGAACCTGAACGGGCACAACCGCCTGATCGGCAACGCCACGTTTGCGGTCCGCGCCGACGAGATCGACTCCGTCTGCGTCCCCGCCCGCACCAACGACTGGGGCGCCCCCGATGGCCCCCGCGACGGCTCGACGCGCCCCGACGCCTGCGACGCCGCCGGTGCCGACCATGCCGGCGCCGGCCAGCTCGTGACGGACGGCGTGGACTACACCCAGTGGATCGGACAACTACCAGCACCCTCCATCACCAGCCCGCGCTGCGGCCAGATCGCCGACCCCCGCCCCACCCTGTCCGGCGACGGGCCGCCGGACAGCACCGTCATCCTCTACGACGGCGGCGCGGAGATCGGCCGAACGACGACAGCCGCCGCCGGCGCCGAGGGCGTCGCCCCGTGGACCCTCACCCCGACCCGCGACCTCGCCCCGGGCGGTCACGCGCTGCAGGCCCGCGCCGAGAACGCCGCCGGAGCCAGCGCGCCGTCCGAGGTGCTCGGCGTCGTCATCGACCAGGAGTCCATCCTCCTCGGCGACCGGATCGCGATGCGCCAGACGCTCGAGGGCACGCGCTACAGCCAGCCGTACGCCAGCGGCGGCGGCTGCGCCGTCGTCAGCGACGACAGCGCCTGGCAGGTGTCCATGCACCCCGGCGCGCCGCTCGAGCTCCAGCTGGGCGCCCGCTGTCCGTCCGGCGGCACCGTCTCCGCCCGCTACCGGGACGCGGACGTGCCGCTCCAGCCCGGTGAAGACGGACTCTGGACCGGCACGCTGGACATGGCCGACGGCGGCGCGCTGCAGGTGACGGCCACGTGCGGCGCACGGCGCCAGAGCGTCGATCTCGGCACGGTGCAGGTCGCCCTGAACGGCTTCGTCCACGACGCCTTCTACGGCGTCGATCGCCGCGTACAGGGCGCCAAGGTCACGCTCTACCGCTTCGATCCGGCGATCAACAACTTCCGGGTCTGGAAAGCGTCCGACCATGGCGATCAGATCAACCCGCAAACCACCGGCTTCCTCGGCTGGTACGGCTTCTACCCGCCGCCCGGCCGCTACCGCGCCGTCGTCAGCGCGTCCGGCTACGGCCAGTTCATCGCACCGGAAGTACCTCTCGTCGGCCAGCCGTATCACGTGAACGTCGCTCTGCAGCCGCTGGCGACGCCGCGCCCGAAACCGGCGGCCGTCGTCTATCTGCCGCTGGTGCAGCGCCTGGCCACCCGGCCGTGATGAGCCCGATCGCCCGTCGCTTCTTCGGCTGCGGGCTGCCGTTCGTCCTCGCCGTCGGCGCGCTCGCCACGTGCGGCCTCCTGTTCTTCAGCAGCCGCGTCGTCGTCCACATGGTCACGATGCCGGACGACGGCATGGCGCCGCTGCTCGAAAAGGGCGACGAGGTCTTCACGACGAACACGCTGATCTGGTCGTCCGAACCGCTGCGCGGCATGGTCGCTTGCCTCGACCGGCCGGAGGGCTTCACGTTCCGCCGCATCGTCGCGCTGCCGGGCGACCGCGTGGCCGTCGCGGGCGGGATCGTCCTCGTCGACGGCGTGCCGCACGACCCCGCCCGGAACAGGCGCGGCACCGGACCCGACCAGCCGGAGATCACGCTGGCCGCAGGTCAGTACTTCGTCGTCGCCGACGACCGCGACGCCGCGGACAGTCGGCAGTGGGGGACGATCGAGCGGGGCGACCTCGTCGGGGAGCCGCAGTACTACAACCGGAGCGGCGTCGGCAACCGGATCCTGTTGGGCCGCACCGGGGGCACCGGCATCGACCGCGACTGGCTCGTCGGCCCCGAGCAGGCCAAGCGCAGCGCCGCCGCCACCGCCACCGCCGAGGCCGAGCGCCGCCCGTGACGGCCGCACTTCACCGGCCGCCGCCCCGCCACCCCGACGACGCGCAGGCCGCGCCGCCGACCCTTGCCGAGGCCGCGCGCGCCGACACCGCCGCCCAGGTGAAGGCGGCGGCCGAGTCGGGCGACATGGACGAGGCGTTCCGGCTCGTGGCGACGGCGCTCGAGGCGCGCGACATCGAGACCGTTGCGGCGTCCCTCTCCGCACTTCGCCCGCCGGACCGCGTCGACGTCTTCGAGAACTTTCACCTCGACGACCAGCGGCAGATCATCGACGAGCTGGACGACGAGGAGGCGGCCGAGATCCTCGAGGAGCTCGACGACGAGGAAGCGGCCGAGGTCGCCGAGGGTCTCTCGACGGAGCAGTTGGCGCCGATCCTCGACCTCATGGAGTCCGACGAGGCGGCCGACCTGCTGAACGACCTGCCGCCGGCACAGATGGCCGAGCTGCTCGAGGGGATGGACGACGCGGCCGAGGCCGAGGTCCGGACGTTGCTCGGGCACATGGACGACACCGCCGGCGGCCGGATGACGCGTGACTTCGTCGCACTCGCCGCCGACGATACCGTGGCGGCGTCGATCGAACGGCTGCGCGCGCTCGAGCCGGGCGAGGAGGCGGCGTACTACCTCTACGTCGGCGACGGAGACGGCCGTCTCGTCGGGATCGTCAGCTTGCGCCAGATCATCGTCGCCCCGCCGCGCGCGCGGATCGGCGAGCTCATGCATCCGGACGTCATCCGCGTGCACGTCGGCGACGACCAGGAGGCGGCGGCGCAGCTGATGCGGCGCTACGACCTGCTGGCGCTCCCGGTCGTCGACGAACACGATCGCCTCGTCGGCGTGATCACGCACGACGACCTCGTCGACGTCCTGGCGGAGGAGGCCACGGAGGACATGTTCCGCCTCGTCGGCCTCGACGAGGACGAGCGCGCGGACGACGGCATCTTCACGTCCGTCAAGAACCGGCTGCCGTGGCTCGCGCTGAACCTCGTGACGCAGCTGGCGCTCGTCGCCGTGCTCGCCGGCTTCCAGGGAACGCTCGACAAGGTCGTCATCCTGTCCCTCCTCTTCCCGCTCGTCACCGGCAACGGCGGCAACGTCGGCGCGCAGACGACGACGCTCGTCGTTCGTTCCCTGGCCCTGGGCGAGATCGATCGGCAGCAGATCGGGCGGCTGCTCGGCAAAGAGGTGGCGCAGGGGCTGATCAACGGCATGGCGATCGGCCTGCTGGCGGGCCTCGTGGCGCTGCTGATGAACCGCTTCGTCGTCAGCACGCCGGTGTCGCCCGGGCTGATCGGCGGCGCCGTGTTCCTGGCGATGGCGCTCAACCTGGCCGCCGGGGGCTTGGCCGGCGTCGTCATGCCGCTCACGCTCGAGCGCCTCGGCATCGATCCGGCCGTGGCCTCCGCGGTGTTCGTGACGACGGTCACGGACACGATGGGCGCGCTCCTGTTCATCGGCATCTTCAACCTGCTATCCGCCGCGCTCGGCCTCACCTGAGGCCGGTCCCGCCCGAATCGACGAGCCATGATCCTCTCGACCTATGACTACGGCGACGAGACCCCCGCCACCCAGCTCACCCCCCGCCAGCTCCGCGCCGCCCTCGCCGACCGCGGCGGCACGCTCTGGGTGGACGTCCGCGCCCCGACGGACGCCGACGCCGCCATCCTGGCCACGTCGCTCCGCCTGCCGCCGTCCGTCGTGGCCTGGCTGTGCCACGCCGCCCCGCGCCCCGACGTACCGCCCGCCGACAACCTGACCGTCGTCACGCTCGCCGACACCGGCGGCGAGCTCGACGTCGTCCTCGGCCCCAACCTCGTCGTGACGCGGGACCGCGGCAGCCGGAGCCACGCCGAGCGCCTCGCCCCGCCCAGCGCGGCGCCGCCGCTCCAGTCCGGCGCCGACGGCTTGGCGGCCCATCTCGTACGCCTCGGCGCCGCCAGCCTCGAAGCGGCATCCGCCACGCTCAGCGGCACGGTCGCCGCCGCCCTCACCGACGCCGCGCGCCGGCCGGGCGAGGCCGGCACGGCGCTGCACACCGTCCAACGCCGCGCCGCCGCGCTGGCCGACGCCGTCGCCGCCGACCAGGCGGCGGCCCACACGCTGCGGGCCGCCGGGCAGGTGCGCGACGCCGCGCGCACGGCGCTGGACGGCGTGCTGGTCGAGCTGGCGGACACGGCGTCCGACGTCCAGGCCGCCGTGGATCGGGTGCGGTCGGCAGCGCCGAGCGCGGAGTTGCTGGCGCTGGCGGCGATTGCGCGGGACATCGCTTTCATCAAGTGGGCCATGATCATCCGGTTCGTGCTCCGGATCGTGGTCATCATCGGCTTGGTGGGGTGGTTCCTGAACGGAATGCCCGGCTGGCCGCGATGAGTTTGGTATAACATTGGCCGGCAGCCACTGCATGGGCCGGCAGCCACCGGCGCGACCGATCCCGGCCGGCTTCGACCCACGGAATCGTCCTTCCCCAACCCTTCTGGAGACAGCATGTCGACCGACTACGCCCTCCGCGACCCAAGCGACTACGTCCACGAGCAGAAGTACCTGACGGCGCGCATGCTCGAGATCGAGGCCGGCCTCGGCCGCGTGGCCGCCGAGACCGGCACGCCGACGCCGATCACCGAGCGGCTCGACACGCTCGACCGGGCGCGCGAGCTCGTGGCGGACATGTACAAGCAGGTCCAGATCCGCTCGCTGGAGGCGGCCGTCGCGGCGCAGATGACGTGGCTCGACGGTGTCGACGCGCGCCAGACACGCACGGACGGCGAGCCCAAGAACGTCATGACGCGCGTCGTGGTCGACCGTGCGCTCTTGAACGACATCCTGGCGGGGTGGCGCGCCTCACAGGCGCGCTAGGGCGTGCTCGATCGCATCCGGAGGGACGCCGCGCGCGACATCCTGGCGGCGGCGCTGCGCGCGGTGGATGCCGGCGACGCGGTCCGGCGCGCGCTGACGATCGACGGCGACCGCCTGCACGTCGGCGGGCGGCCGCCGCGCGGAGCGCACGGCGTGCCGGACGGGCACGGCTTCCATGACGCCCGCGACCACGCTGTCGAGGACGTCCGAGTCGGCGAGGACGGCCGCGACGTCGTCCGGCGCCCCCACGACCCCGCCGGCCTCGACCTTGCGGCCATCGACCTTGCGGCCATCGACCGCATCTTCGTCGTCGCCGCCGGCAAGGCCGCGCGGCCCATGGTCGAGGCGGCGGAGGACGTCCTGGGCCGTCGGGTCCACGCCGGCATCGGCGTCGGCGGGGCGGACGCGCGCGGGACGACGGCCTGCACGACGCTCTACAGCGGCGGCCACCCGCTCCCCGACCCATCGAGCCTGATGGCCGCGCGCCACATCCAGCGCCTCCTGGCCGACACGACCGAACGCGACCTCGTCCTCGTCCTCCTCTCCGGCGGCGCCTCGGCGATGCTCGAGCTGCCGCCCGGCCGCCTGCCGCTCGTCGAGATCGCCGCCGCCGCCAGCACGCTGCTGTCGTGCGGCGCCGCCATCGACGAGGTGAACGCCGTCCGCAAGCACCTCTCGGCCGTCAAGGGCGGCGGCCTGCTGCGCCTCGCCGCCCCGGCCCGCGTGATCACGCTGGCCGTCAGCGACGTGATCACGCCGCCCGGCGGCGACGAGGCGGCGACGATCGGCAGCGGCCCGGCATCCCCCGACCCGACGACGTTCGCCGACGCCGGCGCGGTCCTGAGCCGCTACGACCTCTGGGGCGCGCTGCCCGCCGCACTGGGCGACCATGTGCGCGCCGGCATGGCCGGGCACATCGCCGACACGCTCAAGCCCGGCGACCCGCTGGCATCCCTTGCCGCCTACCGCGTGATCGCCGACGGGTCGACGGCCGTCGCCGCGGCCGCCGCGCACGCGACCCGCCTCGGCTACGCCCCGCTCGTCGTGACGACCCGCCTCACGGGCGAAGCGCGCGAGGTCGGCCGCGTCCTCGCCGCCATCGCCCTCGAGTGCCGGGCCGACGCGCGCCCCGCCCGCCCGCCGGCGTGCCTGATCGCCGCCGGCGAGACCACGGTCACGCTGCGCCGCCTCGGCGGCACCGGCGGCCGCAACCGCGAGGTCGCCCTGGCCGCCGCCCTCGCCCTCGACGGCGCCGCCGACATCACGCTCGCCACGCTCGCCACGGACGGTACGGACGCCACGCCCGGCGCGGCCGGCGGCGTCGTCGACGGCACCACCGTCGCTCGCGCCGCCGCACTCGGCCGCGACGCCCGCGCCGCCCTCGACCGGCACGACAGCGGCCCACTCCTGGCCGCCCTGGACGATGCCATCGTCACCGGACCGACCGGCACGAACGTCGGCGACGTCACGATCGTCCTCGTCGACGCCCAACCGTCGCCGCTCGACACCGCGCCGTGAGCTTGCGATCACCCGGTCGACGCCGCCCCGCGGGCACCGCGCCGGCAACGTCGCTCGCCGGAGGTGGCCGGGCGTCCCGTCCCGAGGTCGACGGCCCCCGCGTCCTCGTCTCCGGCTGGTTCGCCGGCCAGACGTTCGGCTCCGGCCAGTACGCCGATCGGCTCGTCGAGGCGATGGGTGACTTGCCGGGTGCGCCCGCCATCGACGTCCTCCGGCCCCGCGCCCGCGGCGCCGTCGCGAAAGTGCGCTTCGAGCAGTGGACGGTTCCCCGTTCGTCCGCCGGCCACGACGTCCTGCATGTGCCCTACTGGGCCCCGCCCCTCCACCAGCCCGTCCCGACCGTCGTCACCGTGCACGACCTCATCCCCCTCCTCCTCCCCGCTTACCGCACCGACCTTCGCGTGCGCGCCTACACCCGCCTCGTCGCCCTCGCCACCCGCCGCGCCGCCGCCGTCCTGGCCGACTCGGCGCACACCGCGAGCGACGTCGCCCGCCACCTGCGCATCCCGCTCGACCGGATCCACACCGTCCCGCTCGGCGTCGCACCCCGCTTCACCCCGCAGACGCCCGACGCCATCGCGCGCGTCCGCCGGACGCACGACCTGCCGCCCCGCTTCGGCCTGTACTACGGCGGCTTCGACCCGCGCAAGGACCTGCCGACGCTGATCGCCGCGTGGAAGGCCGTCTGGGACGCCCACGCCCTGCCGCTCGTCATCGCCGGCCGCCCGCCGGCACGCGAGCACGGTTCCGTGCGCGGCCACCGCCTCACCGCGGACGCCCCGTGCCTCCCGCCGCACGCCCCGTTCTTCGCCGACCCGCACGCCCTCGCGCGCGCGCTGGCGCTGCCGCCCGCCGCCGTCCGCACGATCGGCCACGTCGCCGACGCCGACCTCCCGCCCCTCTTGGCCGCCGCCGACTTCTTCGCCTACCCCTCGACGTACGAAGGCTTCGGCCTCCCGCCCCTCGAGGCCATGGCATGCGGCACGCCGGTCGCCGTCGCGGATGCCACGAGCCTGCCGGAGGTCGTCGGCGACGCGGGGCTGCGGATCGCGGCGGGCGATGTGGCGGCGTGGTCGGCGGCGCTGACGGCGCTGGCCGGGGACGGGGGTCTGCGGGGGCGGCTGTCGGGACGCGGTGCGGCGCGGGCGGCGATGTTCACGTGGTCGCGCGCGGCCGCGCTGACGCTCGACGTCTACCGGACGGTGCGCTGACCGGTCCCGTCCCCCCCGAGCGCACCAGCAGTTGCGGTACCATCCCCCCATGCGCGTCGCCATGCTCTCCAAGGCCCTCGTCGTCGGCGCCTACCAGCGCAAGTGCGCCCTGATCGCCGCCCACAACGACATCGACCTGATCGCCCTCGTGCCGCCGTTGTGGCGCGATGACGGCATCGAGCGGCCCCTGGAAGTGGTCGAACCCGACGGCTACCGGCTCGAGGTCGTCCCGATCCGGCGCCCGGGCGACTTCCACCTCCACTCCTACCCGGACCTTGCCGCCCGCCTGCGCCGCCTGCGCCCCGACCTCGTCTACCTGGACGAGGAACCGTACAACCTGGCGACGTTCCTCGGCCTTCGTGCCGCGGCCCGCGTCGGGGCCAAGTCGATGTTCTTCACGTGGCAGAACCTGAACCGGCGCTACCCGCTGCCGTTCCGCGCCTTCGAGCGGTACGCCTACCGCACCGCCGCCGGTGCCGTCGCCGGATCGGCAACCGCCGCGTCCGTGCTGCGCGCCAAGGGGTTCGGGTCGGACGTCGACAAGCCCATCTGGACGATCCCGCAGTTCGGCGTCGACGCGGAAGCGTACTGCCCCCCCGTTCCCCCTCACCCGCCGCGCGATGTCGTCGACGGCCGCCTTCACATCGGCTACGCCGGCCGCCTCGTGCCCGCCAAGGGCGTCGCGGACGTGCTCGATGCGATGCAGTCGCTGCCCGAAGCCGTGACCCTCGAGATCGTCGGCTCCGGCCCCGACTTGGCGCGGCTCACGCAAGCTGTGCATGCGCACGCCCTGGCCCACCGCGTCACGTTCACGCCTTGGCTCGCCAGCGCCGCCATGCCCGCGTTCTACCGGCGCATCGACGTTCTCGTGTTGCCCAGCCGGTCGACGCCGACGTGGATCGAGCAGTTCGGCCGCGTCCTGACCGAGGCCATGGCGTGCGGCGCCGTCGTCGTCGGTTCGGACTCGGGCGAGATCCCGCACGTGATCGGCGACGCGGGCATCGTGTTCCCGGAGGGCGATGTCGCCGCGCTGTCCGCAGCGCTTCGACGCCTCGCCGACGACGTCGACGCACGCCGCACCCTCGCTGCCGCCGGCCGACAACGCGTCCTCGACCGGTTCACGATGCGGGCCGTCGCCGACGCGACGGTGGCCGCGTGGCGGGCGGTCATGGCGTCGGCGTGACGCCGTACGAGGGATCGGACGTCCTCGACAACGCGACCCAGTCCGACCCATCCGACCCATCCGCCGCCGACGCGAACCGCTCGCCGTCGCAGATCAACGGGTGCGCGTCGCGCTCCGCCCGCCCGATGATCAGCGCCGCACGGGTCCCGACACCGCGCGCCATGAGCGCGGTGAACGCCGCATCGCCCATTGCCTCGAACGCCGAGACCAGACGCCGCCCGTGCGGCACGGACGCGTCCTCGACCTCGACCGCCAGATCGGACATCGTCGCGTCGCTGGCGTGGAAGCCAAGGGCCTGACCTGCCCGGACGACAAGCCCGTCGCCGACGTCGGCGTTTCGCCGGACGTGGAACAGGATGACCGTGACGCGCCGATCGACCGCCGACCGGATCCGGATCTGATCGCCCGCCCATTCGTCCTCGATCCCGACGACGATGCCATCGAGGGGCGACACGATCGGCACCGTCGTCCACGACGGCGCGTGCGGCTCGCCCGGCTCGCCGCCGGTGAACTGGAAGTAGTGCTTCATGCTCCGGCAGCGCTCGACGCCGTCGCTGTAGTCGTGGCCCACGCCGGAACGGAACCGGCTGATCCTCTCGACGCGATCGAGCGGGATGTGGAGTTGGGCGATGACCGCGGTGGTCGCCGGCACGACCGGAACGGACGGGACACCGGCGCCCGTGGGCGCGAGATCCTGCCGCCCGCAGCCCAGGACGACGACCGCCCCCGCCGCGAGCGCCGCATCCCGCATGAACCGCTTGGCACAAGCGCCGTGCATCGGTACCCTCTCCCTCAGCCTGCCGTCCGACCGCGCGTCGAGCGCCCCCGCCCCGGATGAGAGTACCAGATGTCCGACCCCTTCTCCTTCGGCGGCCCGATCGTCTGGCGTCCGACACCCGCGCACATCGCCCGCGCGAACCTGACGGCATTCATGGCCGCCCATGGCATCCTCGTCGACGCCGCCGACGCCGCCGATAGCCGCGGCCGTACGAGCGACGCCTTCGACGCCCTCATGCGCCGCAGCACGGACGATGTCGCCTGGTTCACGGACGCCGTCCTCCGCTGGCTCGACATCCGCTTCGCCACGCCGTACACCGACGTCGTCGACCTCTCCCGCGGCATCCAGTGGCCCGAGTGGTGCGTCGGCGGTCGGATGAACATCGTCCACAACTGCCTGGACAAGCACGCCGGCACGGCCACCGATGCGCAGCCCGCGCTGATCTTCGAGGGCGAGGAGGGCGTCGAGCGCACGCTCACCTACGCCGAGCTGCGCGCCGAGGTGAACCGCGCCGCCAACGCGCTCACCGCGCTCGGCCTCGGCAAGGGCGACGCCGTCGGGATCTTCATGCCGATGGTCCCCGAGATCGTCATCGGGTTGCTCGCGATCGCGAAGATCGGCGCGATCGCGCTGCCCCTGTTCAGCGGCTACGGCGCCGAGGCGATCATCGGCCGGCTCGTCGACGCCGACGCCAAGGCGATCCTCACCGCCGACGGCGCCTTCCGCCGCGGCAAGCCCAGCCCGATGAAGCCCGTCGCCGACGACGCCGCCGCCTCGATCCCGACGCTCCGGCACATGATCGTCCTCCGCCGCACCGGCCAGGACGTCCACATGACGCCCGGCCGCGACCACTGGTGGCACGACCTCGTCGCATCGCAAGCCCCCGTCGCCCCGACCGCCGACACCGCCGCCGAAGACCCGCTCATGCTCATCTACACCTCCGGCACCACCGGCAAGCCCAAGGGCGCGCTGCACACGCACTGCGGCTTCCCTGTGAAGGCCGCCCAGGACATGGCGTTCGGGACGGACGTCCACGCCGGGGACCGGATCTTCTGGATGACGGACATGGGCTGGATGATGGGCCCGTGGCTCGTCTTCGGCTCGCTGCTCCTCGGCGCCACGTGCGTCCTGTACGACGGCGCGCCGGACTTCCCCGGCCCGGACCGCATCTGGTCGCTCGTCAGCCGGCACAACGTCGATGTCGTCGGCCTGTCGCCCACATGGGTCCGCGGCCTCGTGCCGCACGGCGACGCGCCGCACGCCGCGCACGACCTCGCATGCGTCCGCGCCTTCGCCTCAACCGGCGAGCCCTGGAACCCCGACCCGTGGCACTGGCTCTTCGAACGCGTCGGCCGGGGGCGGGTGCCGATCATCAACTACTCCGGCGGCACGGAGATCTCCGGCGGGATCGTCATGGGCAATCCGATCCTGCCGCTGAAAGCGTGCGCCTTCAGCGGCCCGTGCCCCGGCATGGCCGCCGACGTCGTCGACGAAGCCGGCCGCTCGGTCCGCAACACCGTCGGCGAACTCGTCATCCGCGCGCCCTGGATCGGCATGACCCGCGGCTTCTGGAAGGATCCCGACCGCTACATCGAGACCTACTGGTCCCGCTTCCCGGACGTCTGGGTGCACGGCGACTTTGCGGCGATCGACGAGGACGGCCTGTGGTACATCCTCGGCCGCTCGGACGACACGATCAAGATCGCCGGCAAGCGCCTCGGACCGGCCGAGGTCGAGTCCGTCCTCGTCCACCACCCGGCCGTCGTCGAAGCGGCGGCGATCGGCGTGCCGGACGACGTGAAGGGCAGCGCCCTGGTCTGCTTCTGCGTGCTGCGCGCCGGCGCGGAACCGTCCGAAGCCCTCCGCGCCGAACTCCGCTCCGCCGTCGTCGCCGCGATGGGCAAGGCGCTGGCCCCCAAGGCCATTCTCTTCGCCGCCGACCTCCCCAAGACGCGCAACGCCAAGGTCATGCGCCGCATGGTCCGCAGCGCCCACCTCGGCCTGCCGCCCGGCGACACCTCGTCCCTCGTGAACCCCGACGCCGTCACCGCCATCGCCCACGCGTCGTGATCCCACCCCCAACGCATTGCCCCCCCGCCCCCACCCCCGTATAGTTGCCCCCCATGTCCCGCTCGCCAGCCCGGCTCCGCGTCGGCCTCAATGCGCTCCTTCTCTCGCTGTCCGATGATCACCGCGCCGCCGGCATCCACCGCTACATCGTCGCCCTGTTGGATGCCCTCGGCCGTCGCGGTGACGTCGCCGTCACGGCGTTCACCGCCGACGCACGGGCCCGGCACGTCCTGCCGCCTGCCGTCGACATCGCCTTGGCGCCCGCGTGGACGCGCCGGCGGAGCCTTCGCATCGCCTACGAGCAGTTCGCGCTGCCGCTGGCGCTTCGTCGGCGGCGTGTCGACGTGTTTCACAGCGCCGCGTACGCCATGCCCGCGCTCGGCGCGCCGCCGGCCGTCGTCACCGTTCACGACCTCTCGTTCGTCCGCGTGCCCGAGACGTTCCCGCGCCGCCAGGCCCGCTACCTCACCGCCGTCACGCGCCACGCCGTGCGCCACGCCCGCGCCCTCATCGCCGTCTCGGACTTCACCCGCCGCGAGCTCGTCGACGCCCTCGGTGCGGATCCGAACCGCGTCCACGTCGTACCCAACGGCGTCGACGCCGCCTTCGCCCCGTCCCGCCCGGCCGATATCGCCGCCTTCCGCCGCCGAACCGGGCTGCCGGAGCGGTACGTGCTGGCGGTCGGGACGATGCAGCCGCGGAAGAACTACGGCGTGTTGCTGGCGGCGTATGCGCGCGTGCGGGGGGGCGAAGGCGGCATGCCCGGGGCATCGACGGACGGGTCCGACGCTCCGCCCGCCCTCGTCATCGCCGGTGCGCCGGGCTGGGGGGACAGCGACGTCGCCGCCATCGCCGACCGCCTCGGCATACGAGCGCACGTCATCCTCCCGGGATTCGTCGCTGCGGCGGATCTGCCCTTGCTCTACGCCGCTGCCGAGGTGTTCGCCTTTCCGAGCCGCTACGAGGGCTTCGGCCTGCCGGCGCTCGAGGCGATGGCCTGCGGCACGCCCGTCGTCGTGAGCGACGCCTCCAGCCTGCCCGAGGTCGTCGGTGCCGCCGGCCTGACCGTCGGTCCGGACGACGTCGACGGCTGGGCGGCGGCACTGCGGGCGCTCCTCGAGGACCCCGCGCGTCGCGCGTCGCTGTCCGCGCTCGGCCGAGCGCAGGCCGCCGGCTTCACGTGGGACCGCACCGCCGAGCTGACGGTGGAGGTGTACCGGGGGGTTCGGGGACAGGCGTTTCGTACCCGGCCCTCACCCCACATCCCCCTCTCCCGCTCTGCAGGAGAGGGACCGACTAAGCCCGTTCAGGGCTCCGTCAGGATGAGGGCCAGCTCGCCCGACCACTGCCGCACCGTCCGCGCATGACGCGTCCCTCGGCCCCCCGCCCGTGGCTCCGCCGCCGCCTCATCCTTCCCGTCGCCGACCTCGCCGCGGTCTACCTCGGCTGGTATCTGGCCTACATCCTCCGCTACCGCTTCGAGGTCGGCGGCGACATCGGGCCGTTCAACCGTCTGCCGTGGTCGGTCTATCAGCCGTGGGGCCTCGTGCTCTCGGGGCTGATCGTGGTGCTCTGCGCGTTGGAGGGGCTCTACACCCGCCGCCGCAACACACCGTGGTTCGAGGTGGTCTACGAGCAGGCCACCAGCACGATCGTCGGCGTCGCGCTGCTCACGATCGTCCTGTACGGCGTCCGGCCGCTCGCCCAGTCGCGCCTCATGCTGCCGTATGCCGCGGTGGCCACGGTGCTCGTGCTGGCGCTGGTGCGCGTCGGCGACGGCGCGTGGCAGCGCTGGCAGCGGCGGCGGGGGATCGGCGTCCAGCGCACCCTGATCGTCGGGGCGGGCGAGGCCGGGCGGGCGGTCATGCGCAACCTGCTGGCCCGTCCGGGCCTCGGCTACGACGTCGTCGGCTTCCTGGACGACCACCCGGACAAGCTGGACAAGGCGATCGGCCGCTGGGCGCCGCTCGGCAGCACGCGCCAGCTCGGGCGGCTGCTGCGCGAGGGCGGCGTCGACCTCGTCATCCTGGCGCTGCCGTGGACGGCCAGGGAGCGGATCGCGCACATGGTGGCGGACTGCGAGGCGCGCGGCGTCGGGGTCCGGATCGTGCCCGACCTGTTCCAGCTGAGCTTGAACCGGGTGGACAGCGACGCGCTGGGCGGCGTGCCGCTCCTGGCCGTCCGCCAGCCGGTCATCCAAGGCTGGCGGCTGCGGCTGAAGCGGGCGCTCGACGTCGGCTTCGCGCTCGTCTCCCTAACGCTCACGGCGCCCGTGCTGGCGCTGACGGCGCTGGCGATCCGCCTCGAAGGCCCCGGCCCGATCTTCTTCCGCCAGACCCGCGTCGGCCGGCACGGCCAAACCTTCACGTTCTTCAAGTTCCGCTCGATGGTCCCGGGCGCCGAGGAAGTGCTGCCGGACCTGCAGGCCCACAACGAAGCCGAGGGTCCGATCTTCAAGATGCGCGCCGACCCGCGCGTGACCCGCGTCGGGCGCTGGATCCGCCGGCTGTCCATCGACGAGCTGCCGCAGTTGCTGAACGTCCTGCGGGGCGATATGAGCCTCGTCGGCCCGCGGCCGCCGCTCCCTTCCGAGGTCGACAGCTATCAGCCGTGGCACCGTCGCCGGCTGGACGTCGCGCCCGGCATGACGGGCTTGTGGCAGGTCAGCGGCCGGAGCAAGCTCACGTTCGACGAGATGGTCATGCTCGACCTGTACTACGCCGAGAATTGGTCGCTCATGCTGGATCTGCGGATCCTGCTGCGCACCGTGCCGACGGTCCTCCTCGGCACCGGGGCGTACTAGCACTCTGTCACCGCAGGGTCTGCGGACAACGACCCCAGTCGGAATTCCGAAGCGTGTTCAGGGACGGCGTACGCGCGCGTTCCACAATCGCGCGACCCGGCTACAATCCGTCGTCCGACGAACGATGATCCGGAGCCGTGCGACGATGCCGACCTACGAATACGTGTGCGACGCCTGCCAAGCCGAGTTCGAGCGCGTTCAGCGCTTCAGCGAAGATGCGATCCGCGACTGTCCGGTCTGCGGCGCGCCCAAGGCACGCCGGCGGATCTCCGCCGCCGGCATCGTCTTCAAGGGCAGCGGCTGGTACCTCCACGACAGCAAGCGCTCCTCGGTCGGCAAGCCGGCGGCATCCAAGGACGGCGGCAAGTCGGGCGAGGGCGACGGCAAGGCGGACGGCGGGGCCAAGGGCGATGCGGCGGCAGGCGACGGCGGCGCGCAGGGCGAGAATGCGGCCAAGGGCGACGGGGGCGGCAAAGGCGACGGGGGCGGCAAGGGCGCCGGCTCGTCGTCCGGCGGCTCGGGGTCGTCCTCCGGCGACACGTCGCCGCCGTCTGCGCCGCCGTCTGCGCCGTCGTCCGCATCCGGTGCCGCACCGGAAGGATCGAAGGGATCGGCGGGATCGGCGGCGCGTCCTACATCTGGAACGAACTCTCCCACGGCACGATCCGCGACGTAAAGTCGGTCACGTGCTCCTCGAGCTTGTCGCGCAGCGTCGCCCAGCCGTCCGAGGCCAGCGCCTGCTTGATCACCTCGGCGTCCTCGGCCACCCAGCCGACGATCACCTGCGGCCCCTCGCCGTACATCGTGAACCACGAGTCGACCGGGTGCAGGCCGAAGGCCATCAGGCCCGGCACGAACTCCTTGGCGTGAAAGGCCACGTAGGCCTGCTCCTGGCCCCGGATGATGTTCCAGGTCATGAGGAGCTTCGAGAACTGCATGCGCTGCTCCGGGCAGAGGTCGTCGGGACGGTCGATTATAGCCCGCCGGCGGGGCAGGCGGCCATCCCGCCGCTCTATCCTCCGCCCGCCGCGCACGGTTCAACCCGGTAACGACATCCCGCCCGCCCCGGAGAGCGACGCATGATCCCCCCGCCCCGACGTCCTCGCCGCACCCCCGCCACTCGGGCCTCCACCGCCACCGCCCCCGCCGCCACCATCGCCGTCGTGTTCGCGCTTGCCCTGTCTACGGCGAGCCCGTCCGCGCCGCCCGCGCGCGCGCAGGGCCCGACGCCGCAGCCGACGCACTTCGAGAACGTCACGCTCCTCTCCGGCGGCCACCATGTCTTCGCCCAGCTCACCGGCGTGGACGAGAGCGCGCCGACCCGTTGGGTGGAGGCGGCCCTCCTCCCCCGCGCCGGCGCATGCACGCCGCCGGCGTGCGATCCCGACGCCCCCCGCGCCACGGCCCGCGCCGCCACGATCTACGACGGCAGCCTCGAGTTCGCGTTCGTCACCGCCGGCCCGTTCCAGCGCCGCCCCGTACGCCTCTTCCCGGGCGACCGCGTCCGCCTGCGCACGATCGACGGCGGCGCGCCCGCCGACGCCGTGCTGACCGTCGGCGACGTGACGGTGACCGCCGTCGACGCGGCCGCCGACCGCCTGACGGGCACCGGACCGGCCGGCGCGCGCGTGTCGGTCACCGCCAACCGGCCGGACGGCGCGTTCTCGTTCACGAGCGCTTCGGTCGGCGCGGACGGGACGTGGACCGCCGATCTGGCCGGCAAGCTCGACCTCGTGCCGGGTGCGAGCGGGGCGGTGACGGCCGCGGTCGAGGGCGTCGTGACGCAGGCGTCGTGGAGCGTGCCGCGGGCGGTCGTCCGGCTGGGGGACCCCGTCATCGAGGTGAGCGGACAGTCCGGGGACCGGATGGCCGCCGCACTGCGTTGTCACAGTGCGTGGGCGCAAGCCGCCGGCACGGCCATCGCGTGGCGCGGCGGACGGGCGCCGACACTCCTCGTGCTGCGCGTCGACGACGGCGACGGCTGGTCCAAGGTCTTTCCGGTGCGCGCCGGCTGCCGCCAGTTGACGTTTGCGCCCCCTGCCCCGGCATCGCCGCAGGTCGCGCAGCTGCCGACGTACCTTTCGTTCGACTTGGCGGCCGATGTGCTCCGCTCGCACGGACCGTGGCCGAGCGGTCGGTATGCGCTCTCGGCCGCAGGATTCCGGCACACCTTCGAGGTCCCGACCGGGGCGTCCGATTGGGAAGTGTCGCTTGCCGGACAGGTGGACCTGACCTCAACCTTGCCTGTCGAAGTCGGTACCGACGACGAGACGGCGCCCATCGCGTGGTCCGTGCGCGCCATGCCGTGGGCGGTCGACGAAGTCGACCCGGCCATCGTGCGCGTCCGGGGCCGAGGCACGGCCGGCACGGGCGTCTGGGTGGACGTCGATGCCGACGATGATGTCGACGGATCCGGCGTCGTGGCCGCGGACGGCACCTTCGAGGTCACCGTTCGCCGGAGCTCCGGCGCGCCGATGCCTCTCGGCGCGCGCACGGTCCTTCGTGCCGGCGTCTCGCAGGAGAGCGAGTCGCTGCCCGGCGGCTCGCTCGCTGTCACGACCTTCACCGCCGCCCCCCTGCGCGCCGCCGCACTCGCGAACCGCGACATCGTCCACGGCACCGCGCTGCCCGGCGCGCGGATCACCGTCCGCGTCGGCAGCGACCGAGACGGCCGCGCCATCGACGTCGCCGCGGGCACCGATGGGGGATGGGAAGCCGATTTCACCGACATCGCCGACCTCGCGCCCGGGATGCCCGTGGCCGTCGCGGCGACTGCCGCCAACGGTTACCACTCCACGCTCCGCTTTCCGGTCTTCCGCGCCAGCGCCCAGGTCGGCGGCGACCGGGTCATCGTCGAAGGCCATCCCGGACTCGCGGCCGCCGTCGAGGTCGCGCGCGGCGGCGAGGTCATCGGCGGCGCAATGTGCACGGTCGGCGACGACGCGCCGTCCTGCAGCGCGCGCGTCCGTGCATCCGACGGCGTGACGCCGCTCGTCCTCCGCCCGGACGACGAGGTCGTCGTGCTGCCGAACGAGGGGGCGACGGCGAGCTTGCGGCTCGTCCCGTTCAGCGCCCACGTGGACACGAGCGCGCGCAGCGTCGTCGGCAACTGCCCGCCGAACGGCAGCATGCTCGTCCGCTTCCGCGCTCCCGAAGGGTCGCTCGCGCCGTTCGACTCCTCGACGACGGCGGACGGGAACGGCGTCTGCGACTACGAGCTCGCCCGCGGCGAGTGGGAGCTCATGCAGCCCGGCCTGACCGCCGAGCTGATCCATCCGCTCGCCGACGGCCACCGCCTCTTCTCCACCGGCGTGTACGAGCACGTGCGCGTCGTCAACAACGGCCCCGTCGAGGGCCTGGCCGAACCGTTCAGCGCCGTCACGCTCACGCTCCGCACGGCCCGCGGCGACGACCGCCCGCTGTTCACCGTCCGCGCCGACGGCGACGGCCGTTGGACGACGGACACGCCCGCCGCCGCAGGGACGATCCACCACCCCGCCCCCGGCGAAACCCTCCTCGTCGACGACGGTCGCCGCCGCCACGTCCTGCCGCACGTGCCGCTCGTCGGCTGGTGGGACGATCGACTCGGCGCCGCCGTCGGCCTCACCCACCCCGACCAGCCGGTGAAGGTCGTCCACGACCTCACGCCGCAGACGGACGGGCGGTACGCCTGGTGTCACGGCCCATCGGACTTCAGCACGGCCGTCGATGTCGCCGACCCGCTCGGCACGATCGCCTTCGCCGCGCCGCCGGCGGACGCATGCGCCGTCGGCCGCGCCGAGCTCGCCGCCGTGCTGCCGTCGGGCGACGAGGTGCGATTCCGTCTGCCGACGGAGGTCCGGCCCGGCGGGCGTCTATACCTGCCGATCGGCCACGCGGCGCGGCCGTGATCGCCGCACGCTCACGGAGCGACCACCGGCGTCGCCAGCCGGTCCCGCCACCGCGGCCCACGCGGCCTGAGCCACGGCGGTGCGGCCGCGGTGGGCACCGCCTCTTCGAACGTGTACGTCGGCAGCGCCTCGGGCGTGATCTCGGATCGCTGCCGATCGACGAGCCTGAACATCAGGTCCTCGTTCTGGACATCCTGCGGAAACATCTCCGGCCGCGGGTTCGTCGTCACCAGGAACCTCTCACCGGCGTCGTCGCGCGCGGTGGGCAGACGGACGACCAGGCCGCCGCGCCCGTCCGTCGCGCCGGTGCGCAACGCCTGGCGGAAGCGCCAGCACGCGCCCGGGAACCCGTCGCCGCACGCGTCCGGGCCGCGTCCTTCCGTGTATAGGACCAGTTCGAGCCGCGTGTCGGCCGGATAGCCCGCCAACGAGACCGTCACGACGTCGCCCGCGACGACCTCGTTCGGCGCAACGACGAGCCGCGGACCGTCCGGCTGCGCCACCGGCACGGGCAGAATCGCCTCGACGTTCCCGTCCGATGCGTACACCAGGTAGTCGCCGACCGGGCGCTCGGGTGAGACGATCCAGCGCCCGACGGCACAACCGTTGCCATCCGCCGCGAGGTCGACCGCAGCCGCCTCGTCGCCGTTCGGATCGGCGACCCGCACCTCGATCGGCGCGCCCGGTGGGAATCCGAGCACCGCGACGACGACCCGCGTTGCCAACCGGACGTCCTCGCTCACGATGACCTGCGGCCCGCCCGTGATCCGAGCCGCGAACCGCCCGGGCAACAGGCAGATCTCCTCGATCGTGGCGCCGCCGAAGGTGATCCCCGTGGCGTCGAGCAGCTGCTCGATGTCGTCGTCCGGCACGTCGATGATCTCGAGGTTGCCGCCGCCGTCGCCATCGCCGCCGGCCGGTGCCGCCGTCGGCGGATCCGCGGGCGCCCCAAACGGCGGATCCGTCGGCGCCGCGAGCGACACGGCCGTCGATGCGCGCTCGTCCGCGGCCGGAGACGACGGCGAGGCCGGGTTGTCCGCCACGGGTGAAGGCTCGCGCTCCCGGCCGCCGATGTCCACGGAGCCCCCCGCCTCGCCGCCCGCATCGCCGCGACCGCCGCCGCAACCGACGGTCGCCCCCGCGAAGGCCGCGAACAGGAGCCACCCGATGATCCGGCGCGGTTCGGATGCGCGCGCGCCCCGCTCCCGCCCGCTCGCTTGTCGTCGAAACGGCCGGCGCATCCGCGCCGCTGCCGTGATCGTGCCTGTGGCTTCCGTTGCGGCCATGATCCGACCTCCCCGTGCGTGGTGGCGCGTCGCCCGTCAGGGCGCGTCGCCCGCCGCCGACCCCGTGATGATCCCCGTCGCCCCTCCCGACCGCGTCTCCGCCGCGTCCGATGCGCCCGACGCCTCGGTGGCCGGCGGCGTCGGCGCCAACCGCGTCGCCTCGGCCCGCGCCAGCGCGGCGGCCGTCGGTTCGGCGCGTGTGAGCAGGCCGGCCAGCGCGAGCTGCAGATGGCCGCAGATCGCCGAGTTCACGCCGCGGACGAGATCGCACCCCTGTTCGATCTCCGCACGCGCCCGGGCCAGCCGCTCCGCGCGCCGCAGCGCCGGGTCGTCCGTCCGCAGCGCGTGCACGTACGCCCGGATCCCGTGCGCCAGCGCCGCCAGCTCGACCATCGTCGGACCGGCGGTCTCGATGACGGTGGCCAGCTCCGCGTCGGTAGCGGCCCAGCGGTCCTCGGTGCCCGTTCGGCTGACACAGAAGTCCACCCGCGCCAGGCCGTAGCCGGCCTTCAGGCGGCTCCGCGCTTCCGGCGGCTCGTCGTCGGCCGCCTTCGCCCGCTCGAACGCGGTGCGGGCGCGCGCGAGCCCTGCCAGATCGGCGCTTGCGGCCGAGCAGCCGGCGTGGGCGCGCTGGTAGACCACTTCGGCCAGCCCGAGATCGGCGCGCGTGTAGCCGGCGTTGTCGGCCCGGGAAGCGCGGAAGTGCGCCTCGGCTTCGTCCAGCCGGCCGAGGCGGAGCGCCAGATTGCCGAGCCAGAGCTCGATGACGTCCCGTCCCTGCCCCGCGGGCCAGTGCTCGGCCAGGCCGGCCGCCGCCGCCAAGTGCTCTTTGGCGCAGGCGACATCGTGCACCGTGGCGCACGCCAGCCCTTTGAACGCGATGAGCAGCGCCTCGATCCGCGGCCGAACGCGCCGCGCCAGCTGGACCTGGAACTCCGGGCTGCGCGGGTCGCTGCCCTCCTGGGTCACCGGCGGCCCGAGCTCGAACCGCCCGGCCATCTCCTCGGCGCCGGGCAGGAGGAGCGGGTCGATGTAGAAATACGGCTGGAGCGAGCGCGCGTCCTCCGACACGCGGCCGTACACCACGACACGGGCGGCGATCCGGCGGGCCAGCGTCTCGGCCGGCGGCGCCGCGAGGCCGGCCAGCCAGCCGCCCGCCGCAGCGCTCTGCGCGTGCCCGACGGCCTCCGGCGGCCGCACGCACGCGCGCCACTCCAGAAACCGTCCGCACACGTCCACCCCCGCCGCCTCGTCCGCGTTCACGACCGCGCGCACGTCGTCGAACACCGCCTGCGCCACGTGGCGCGCCGCCTCGGTCGGACCGTCGAACGCGGCGACGGCAATGCCGAGGTGCGCCCGCATCGGCTGCGGGTCGACGATCCGTGACAACCACGAACCGGCCCACGCCCGCGACAGACCGGCAGCCACGAAGACCGCGGCAACCGTGCTCGCGAACCAGAGCGTCGCGCGCGGCACGCGGTCGGCCAGCTTGGGCACCACGGTGCGCAGCGTCCAAGGCACGTCATCGCCCGTCCAGGCGATGATCCGGCCGTCGTCGGCGCGCAGGTAGCAGATCGGGAGCTGGGCGAGATCGCCGGCGCCGCCGTCGAACGCGACGGTCTGGCGGCGCACATCGTTCAACGCGGTGTCCACGCCGCGCCCGCGGGCCAGCGCGCCGTAGAAGCGGCGGGCGAAGCGCACGGCGAGGCCGTCGGGCACCGTCGTCGGCATCCCGATCACGCACGGGATCCCGAGCGCCAGCACGTCGCGGGCCAGCCAGTTGGACAGCCGGGCGGCGGTCGTCGGCGGCGCAGCGCTGAAGCATGCGCTCAGGAAGACGAGCTTCAGATCGTTCTTGAACGGCTCGAGCGCACCCGCCAGCTGCGCGCCCGTAACGAGGCCGGCATCGAGCGCGTCCGACGATGCGTCGGTGTCACCGCCGGCGCCGCCGAAGTCGCGGATGCCGCCGATGCCGCCACGCTCGGCACCGCTGTCGCCGTGCCGTTCGCCGCTCCCTTCGCCGTCCCCGTCCCGCTCGCGCCGCCGCAGCGCCAGCGCCACGCGGCCGTCCGTCGGCGACACCGCGCCGTGGCCGACGAAGTGGACGACGTGGATGCTCCGACCGGCGTCGCGCTCCGCTGCCAGCTTGGCCTCGAGCGCTTCGAGCGAGACGGCGGTGAACGTCGTGAGGACCACGTGCCGCCGGCTGACGAGCCGGCGCAGCGCAGCCGCGATGTGACCGGCCTCGGCCTCGCCTTGCAGGCGCGGCAGGTCCGGCTGCTCGGCCAGGACGACGAGGACCCGCAAGGGCGGCGCGACGGCCAGCGGCGCGCTCGGGCCGTCGAGGCCGAGCAGCTGGCGGACGAACGGGCCGTGCGTCGCCAGGAAGCGGCCGCGGGCCGGGTCGAACAGGAGCTCCCACGGCTCGGACAGGAGCGCCGCCGCCCCGTCGCCGTCGATCCGCAGCCGGAGCGCGAGGCCGTCGTGGCCCGCCAGCGTCCGCTCGTACAGGTCGCGAATGTCGCCCACCGGCAGCAACCGCTCGAACAGCGCCCGGCCGATCGCCTTCACGTCGTCCGCAGCGCCGGCAGCGACGTGCCCGCCGCCGACGCCGCCGTCGCCAGCGTCCCCGCCGTCGCCGGCCCGTCGGCGGGCGCCGGATCCCGCCGTGCCCAGCGCGATGTCGCCGACCGCCGTCGCGTCGCCGGGCGCCGTGACGACGATCCGGCCGGTCGGGCTGCCCTTGGACGCCGTGACCAGGACGGTCAGCGACCCGAGCTTGCCGGCGGTCACCCGCATGCCTAGCGCGCCGCGAGGGGCGTGAGGAACGGACGGTCCGCAAGGGCGGGCGGGCACTCCAGCTGCGGGATCTGGGTGAAGCGATCCTCCAGCTTCCTGCCCGCCGCTGCCAGGAGCGCGCTGTACGTCGGCGGCGAAGGGGCCTCGGCCAGCGTGGTGGCGACGCTCCACGTGAAGGCGCCCTGCCACGCACCGTCGATCCGCGCATCGGCCGAGGTCTGGCGGTCCTGGCAGGCGGCCATGAGGACGTGCCGATCCGTCCGCACCGCCCCGAACCGGTTGCGCGCGAGCCGCTTCATCGCCTCGGCCTGCAGCTGCGGCGTGACGGCCTGCAGGTCGGCGGGCGTCGCGGCCGGGTGGGCGCCGAGGAAGGCCGTGACCGAGGCCTGGAACGCATCGACCGCGCTCTGCGCCAGGGCGCTCTGGCGGGCGTTGATCCGCCGCAGCTCCGCGTCCGGCGGCGGCACGAAGCGCGGCAGGATCTCGATGTCGCGCTGGATCGTGCCGGAGTGGCAGCAGTCGGCCAGGAACGTGAAGTTGACGTCGTCCGGAATCGGGGCGAAGAGCGCGGCCAGGTCGTCGTCGCGGAACGGGCGGTCCCAGTCGTGGTCGGCGGTCACGATGACCTCGTCGTCCGGTTCGTCGCCGTCGGCGTCGGCGACGTGCGTGCCGTGGCTCGAGAAGTGGAAGAACCGGACGTCCGTGCCGCCGCCGCCGTAGCCGGACAGGAGCCACGCCAGCCCCTCGCGGATGCCGCCCGCCGTCGCCTCGGCATCCGTCAGCACGCGGACGTCGTCGGCGGCGAAGCCGTAGCGGTCGGCGAGGATCGACCGCATCTGCAGAACGTCGTTCACGCAGCCGCGCAGCGAGGGCACATCGGACGGCGCAAACTCGTTGATCCCGACCAACAGGGCGCGGAGGGACATGGTTGCCTCCTTTGGCGGTCGCGGCGATGCGGCCGCGTGGAATCATGGCACCGCGTGCCTCGCGGGGCGAGTCGCCCTCTGGCGGCTCGGCGCGACGGATCGGCGATCGGGGCCGATCGAGGCGGACTCGTAGCCCGTCACATCTCGATTTGCGGACGACGAACCACCGGCAGCTGAAGCTGGCCGGCTGGTGGCCTTCGGCCATTGCGCCCGCCTTCGCGGGCGCTTCGGACTTCTGGGTGCCCGCGAAGG
>Ga0138256_10001590_pt1 | contig 24495 bp, 18 predicted proteins | sample KNB2016incub_MG_FD_105486 | JGI IMG/M metagenome (GOLD analysis project Ga0138256, IMG submission 105486) | Active sludge microbial communities from wastewater in Klosterneuburg, Austria - KNB2014incub_MG | ecosystem: Engineered > WWTP > Activated sludge > Unclassified | place: Austria...
AATGCCACGCTAACGTTTGAAGTAGAGCTGCTGGCGATAGAAAAGTAAGCCAGCCACGGCGAACACCTCTGTTCGCCCTACTCACGTCATCACATCAACCATCTCGCTATTGGCTTGCTTCCAAAGCAGCAGCCCATGAGAAAACGCTGTTGACTCGCACCTTGAGACCTTGGCCCTGTGTGCGCAAGCCAGCGCAATCCTTGCCATACTGCGTGATCTCGTAGTGGGTGCAGGTTACTTCTTTGCCTGGTCCCAGTGTGGCAATCGCGCGCAGTGCACGGACTGTGCCCTGGGCCTCCAGCTTGGCCAGCCGGTTGCGGGTTGAAATCTCTGGGGCACTAACATCACGCGCGACCTCCTTGATGGGACGCGGCACGCTCTGTGCAGCCAGGTGACGCAAAATCTCCAGTGATTCGGGCCACTGCTCGACTGGAATGTTGCGGTTGGATTGTTTGGTCATACAGTCGCCTTTAAATTGAGTCAACAAATAAAGGGCGACGCAACATCGAAGTACCGAATGGATTCCTTCGACGGCAACCCCGCTGGCAAATGACTCGCGTCATGTAGCCCGGAAGCTTTGCGTCCTTGACTTTCGTCAAGTTTGCCCCTGCCAGATTTGCTCCTAAAAGCCGCCTCGCTGGCTGCGAACAGTTCACACTGATTTAAATTGGAAAACTGCTAAGTTGAATATTAGCTACGCACCGTTTTTTTTGCAAGCAAATGCTACAAACGATTATGTAAACGCCAGACCACGAGCCAATTTATTGGCTGCTGCCTTAGCTGCATCGGCACAACCGGGTTCATTAAAGAATACACCCCTAATTTGAATTGTCTCAGCCATAAGATTGATAAACGCCATTAACAGATCAACATCAGGTGCCTCGTTCAATTGCCAAAATGCATCCAAAGCGCCCTGAAAAGTCAAACCAGGCACATCATAGACAGCCTGTCCCAATACTTTGACAGGACAACCCACCTGTAACGCATGCAGCCCAGAGGTACTATTGACCGTGACCATGCCCGTCGCATGGCGCGCCAAATCGTCCAGATTGCCGCCATCAATATATTCCACTCGATCACGCACGCCAAACTCATCAGCCGTCAATCGAACGACTTTTGACCAATTGACTAAACCCGTGTCCCAAGGATGAACCTTCACAATCAAGCGCTGATCAATTTCTGAAAGCCGCGCGAACGAATCAATGGTCAGACGAATGACTTCTTTCATTCCACTGAACGGCGAGTAAGTAACAATTTGGAAATCGTGATCTAACTGCAGGGGCAATATGAAATATCGTTGCCCAGACTTGATAAGTCTCTCAACTCTTCGTCGATTTTTGTCACGCCTTAGCCGTGTCAGCGCATGCTGCTTCGCACTGGAAACCGTATAGATCAGCGTATGAGGGCGGTAGTCGGTCCGTCGATAGTGGGGATACAGCCACCCGAAGAGCAGATTACTGAAGTTATACAAAAGGTCCGCCCGCATCATGTTGAAAGCACTGTCTCGGTAGCGTTGCGCCAAATTAACGGACCCGATATTGGCACTCTGCTTCAAAATGTCTGCAGGATCACGAGGAAAATGTGAGTTGCCGCCCATTCCATCTTCTTCGAGTGTGATCCAGTCGGGCCGAAGGTATCCGAAATCGTTGACCGTGACGCGGATTCCACGCGTCTGCGCAACTGCCACCGCTTCCTTGTGATAGCGACGCTGCTCCCCCAGCAAAACCAAATCAGTCACTGCATTCTGATCAAAATATTCACTGATGAAGGTTGACCAGTCCGCATAACGCCCCCGGTAGCTTAGTGAGCATTCTCCGGACCAGTACAACCAGTCACCAACGCACAGGTTAATCCGCGTAACCCTGCAGCCGCGATCACGAAGCAAAGCGCCTATTTGACAAAAAAAAGGTGACGGCATTCCCTGGATAAAAACAAAATGCAAATTCGCCATCATTCCTCTGCTGGACGCTCAATGAACCATTGCGCAGAACGCCTTAGCGCGGCGTCAAACCCCACTGCACTCGAAAATCCGCTATCGACTCTGATTTTGCTTGCATCGTGACCGCACGTTCTGCCAAAAATACAAACGAATAATGGGTGCAGAAAAGGTTCCCCGCGAAAACGGGCCATACGACAACCCCATTCAACACAGCGGGCTACCAGCATGGCCATGTCAAATGGCAGATTGATGACAACACCCCTGCCATTGATTGCACGGCGAAAGGCAAGCAGGAACTCAGCCCAAGTTGTATCGCCAAGGTCTCGCACGTTGTAACACTGTCCCAGGGCATTGTTGGCGCTGGCTGCCCAAATCATATAGTCGATCAGGTTGTCGACGTAGAGTAAGCCTGCATTGGCACTACCATGATTGATTTTGAGCATTACACCCGATTGGAGGCTCTGTCCGATTCGCTGGATGAACTGGCTTCCTGGCCCGATCACATTGCACGGACGGACAATGGTGAAGGGCATGCTGTGTTCCTTCCCCCATTGTCTGACCAAGTCCTCACCAATGAGTTTGCTTCGGCCGTATCCGAATTCACCGCCAGACGCGTCCGACAATTCATTGCAAGGCGATTCATGAAAACCATAGACGTCTACGGTGGACACATGGACCAAGCGGAATAAGCGGGGGTTACTTTGAACGATGGCATAAAGCAAATTACGAACCCCAGCAATATTCGCTTCACAGTACGCATCCCAGCGATCCCATGTATTCACATTGGCGGCGCAATGAAAAATCACAGCGACCCCCGAAACCGCCGCTACCAGCGCATCCATACATGCGAGATCACCGTGCACTACCTCACACTGCTGGTATATTTCTTCCGGTAGTGCACTTGGTGATCGAACCAGTAAGCGAACCGTCCAACCATCCCGCAAAAGACGCCGGACCAAGTGCCCTCCAACAAAACCTGTAGCGCCAGTTACCAGCGCGTGGCGATCAGACGCCCCATTAGTCATTGAGGGTCACCCAACCATGGTCTTTGAAGAAACAACAGGCCGCCTTTCAACGTGAAATCCCAAATATTCAGCCGCATTGACCACATCCCGAAAACGGTTTGGAATAGCCTACTTTCAGAGAACTCCAAGGCCTTTTCACATGAATTCTGGGAAGTGATAGAGCGCTCCGGAATGAACGACTTTAGCTATCGCCACGTGATCTTGACGGATGATAACGACACTCCTGTTGCTCTGACCAGTTTTTACTCCATCACAACCGACATTGCCATTTTTGCTCCACGGCCTTTGCGCAATTTTTTAGCCAAAGTCAGGCGATTTTTTCCGAACTTTTTAAAGTTTCGGATGATTGAGTGGGGGACACCTATTACCGTCAGTAGCCCCCCCTTCATTACTGCACCAGGCGTTTCACAACAAGCCGTCATTGAACACATGCACCAGTTGTTAATGGCAACTGCAAAAACCGAAAGACAGTTTCTCATCATCGTGCGTGATTTTGAAAGTGGCTCAGACATTCTGCAGAAAAAGTTCAACCAACTTGGCTACAAATTGGTCGACAGCCTTCCCAACACTTACCTAGACATCCAATGGAGAAGCGCTGCAGCCTATCACGCATCCATGAAAAGCTATTACCGCAGCAAGTTGCTAAAGCAGTTACGCCGCAACCGTGATCAACACGTACGTCACGAATTGGTGAATGATTTTGACCATTTGGCGGACGTACTCTGCGCACAATGGATGGTGGTCCACGATCAAGCGGATGAATTTCAGCGCGAAGTGCTGACCCCTACTTTTTATCGAGATTACTCCCGCAACATGGGCGCGCATTCCAAGGCGTTGCTATTCTTTAAAGACAACGCTTTGATCGGCCATGCCCTGCTGCTACACGATGGCCCCATTCTGCGTTGGCTCTATTTCGGTCGGAATGAAGCCGTGAACGACAGCCTCTACTTTTATGTAGCCCAAGCCGTCATTGATACCGCCATTCAATTGGAAGCCAAAGTAGTTGAAATGGGCTTGACCACTTACTCAATCAAGCAGGATCTTGGTGCACAGGTCACACCCATCAAGATTGCGATCCGGTCCCCGTTAAAAATCATTAGTCCATTTCTGTCTCTTGGATATGCAGTGCTCAACCACCCCAACTTGCCCAGAAATCGCCAAGTATTCAAGCCAGTCACCACGCAGATCACTAAATGCAACGAGAAATAATAGCATTCTGGAGCAAGACAAATCATGGCTGCTGTCGTGCAAGAACACGGGGGCAGCGTCGTTACCTGACACCTATAAATATGCGCAGGATAGTCCGGGTAATTCGTTGCCACCAGTGCACCTTCATTCCACGCCTCTGACGCCACTGCACAAGTGTGTCCAACGCCTGTTCGGCGCTGATCAGCACTTTTCCATCCCGACTCATGTACAGCGGATACTCAATCAGCACACCAGCCACCAAAGCATCGAGCGACAACCGACGCTGGCGCCGCGGGTTGGGCACGCAGTCGTGTGTGAGGCCCCATCCCGAATAGAACGGCTGGCCATGGCATACAACGCGCTTGCCCTGCAGCAAGGCCTCAAACCCGGTAAGTGATGTCAAGACATGAACCTCGTCGACCAACAACAATAAGTCTCCCATGGAAACATCCGTCAACACTTCATCACACCACGCAATAGCATCTTGCTCGCAGACACCTTGTTTGCGCAAGCGCGCCACAACATCCGGATGTGGCTTATAAACGATATACGCCCGCGGATGCATTGCACGCACCGTGCGAAGCAAGCCCATATTGCTACGTTCGCCCGGTGCACCATACGCCAGTGAAGCATCACTCTCCACCTGACCCGGAACCAGTATGACCCGCGTGGCATGCGAGGGCCTGGTCCAAAAGCCGCCCCCCACGTTGTATTTTGTCAGGCGCGAGGCAACAATGCACTCCCGCAACTCGGCAGCTCTGGCGCAAAGGGCTTCATCAAACGGGTGGGTCGCAAGGATGCATTCCAAGTCCGACGGTGTTGTTGCGTCGTAATACATTCCCCGCCCATCAATTACCCAAGACAGCGGCCTGACCAATTCCGCTCCGAGCCCCACCGAACGCAGAAATCCGTCCTCCATTCGGAGCACCCGAATATCAGAGGCAAGCCCTTGAGGTAGATTTGACTTTCCCCATAACAGCAACCAAACACCATCTGGAATGACCGCCCCAGGTTTTACGAAAGTAACATTCGCTTTCGGAAAACACTGACGAACCACTGACCATTTCCAGCGAGGGAAGGCATAAACAACGACGTCCATCACCATGTCAGGAAAGCGAACCATCGGATGCTGCATCACAGGAGATGGCGCTCACTAACTTGCGCCAACAGTGTCTCCACCACAACAAAATGCTGTTCCCAGGTTGGAGACAGAAAACCACACAGACGCACACATTGGGCCCGTCGCGCAGAACCGTCACACTTTGCATACTCTAGAATCAGTCGCCTCCAACCAACGCCATCAATCGGGTGCAGGTATTCGGGAATATCCCCCGCAATTTCCCGAAAAACCGGCAAGTCACTTGCCAATACGGGCACACCCATTTGTAGCGCTTCCACCAAAGGCATGCCATAGCCTTCAATGAAGGATGGAAATAGCAACGCCTGTGCATGGAACAGCCACGTCGCCATTTCAGCATCACTACATCGGTTTTTTTCCAGCACCACGCCCCGCAGGACTTCGCAACGGTCCAGTAGATCAACCACCTGCTCGCACTCCCACCCCCTCTGTCCAATAATGACAAGGCGCGGCGCAGCCAGACCCAACTCTTCAATCAACTGGCGCCACACTTGCAGCAATAGCAGGTGGTTTTTGCGTGGTTCTATCGTTCCAAGTACCACGAAATAATGCTCAATCATGGGCCGGTTCCTGGCTGGTACTGGTAAACAAGCAGGGGCTAACGGTGCCACTACACAGAGCGGCACCGTGTCACCGGTACTTTGCGCGTAATGCTCCAAAGACAAGCGTGTCGCATTGGAGTTGGCAATGATTCCGCACCCACCCGAGAGCATGCCTGCCATCCGTTGGCGATGCTTCATGGCCTCGCCATCGCGGCAATATTCCGGGTGTGTCAGCGGGATTAAATCGTGCAAAAAATACACTGGACGCAAACCAAAACGTCGAACATTTTCGGCATAGCTGGGGTGTTCCAAACCACTGTGCCCCGTGTTCAGTAATACCATGCCCCGCTTGGGTTGCGAACCCAGCACATACACTTTGACGAGGAGCCACCGCACAGTCCATTTGAAATTTTGCCCAGGATCGAGCAATTCATCGAACAGCCGGCGGGATTCGCCTTCTGGCAACATTAACCAGCGGCCTGCAAATCGCACCATGGCACTGGCCCGGCTTTGGAAATAGCGGACGTGTTCAAGACTCACCCGATCTACTCCGGTCGGCAGCCGCCCTTTCAGGCCGCGAACCAGCAACCTCGTGATGTCTATCGCCATCTCATCCATACGCGAATGCGGGTGTGTCAGCGCGTGCTGTTCACAACTGTGCTGATGGTGTAGATGGACGATGTCAGAATGTTCAGAAACTTTTGCAACTCCGCACCCGACGCATTCGACACATACAGCACATCACGGTTTTGCACTGGAAAACTTTGCGCTACAAAAAAGCTAGCTGGATCCTTCAAATTGAGTCGATAGACAACCGGTACCTTGCCCTCGGGAGTCAAAACTGGTTTGACGGGAAGGTCCAGTACGTCAGGGGACTCAAACCGAAACAAAAATACGCCTCTGGCATCTGCACGAACATCCTGCAATCCACCCGCACGGGCCAGAGCCTGCGCAATTGAAATGCCTTGCGCTTCAAAATTGATTTCTTCGTTTTTGCCAGTGGCGCCCAGCACCGTAAAACTAAGCGGTTGAAAAAACGAAGTAATTACATCACCCGGCTGCAGCACGATGTTTTGTTTGGGGTCACGAATAATCGCATCCAGTGCCATGGCTTGAACCTGCCCCGAACGCGACACCTGCAATGTCATTTTATTAACCGGTTGCCGCACCCCTCCAGCCGCGGCCAATGCGTCCAGCAGCCTCTCACCTTTGGCGGTGAGCGGCATGCGAGTGCTGTTGGCAACCTCGCCAACTACCGTAACGTTGGCTGAATTGTTGCGGATGGTCCGCACCAATACTTGCGGCTGATTGGCCTTGTCCTTCAGTCGTTTTGTAACGTCCGCCTCAATCTGCTGCAAACTGAGTCCAGCCGCCTGAATTTGGCCGGCAAACGGTACGTTAATAGTCCCGTTCGCGCTCACCATCTGTTCAGGGAGTGTGGTAGCGCGGGTAGTAGCCGGGCTTACCCTAGGGTCCAATACTGCTCCACCAAACAGGGCTGCAGGCGGTGCCTCCCAAAGGGTAACTTCAATAACGTCACCCAGACCCACCAAATAGGGTGCCTGCCCGGCATTACCCAACGTTTCAGAGAACTGCAGCTGCTTTTTTGCCGCCAACAGTCGGCGCGCTACGGCTTCGTTTACCTCCACGATTTGAATATCATTTGTGGGCGGGGATGCCATCGAGTCCTCCAACTGGGTGCGACTGGGCCCAGATGTTGGTATCCAGTTGGGCGGTGATGCACACCCCACCAAGGTCACAGCAAAAAAAATGGTCAACCCCACAACGGCTACGCGAGGATAAAAGGTAATGATTGGTAATGCGATGTTCATACTTACTGTTCGAAATGGAGACAACAAATTCAAAGCGGCTTTATGCACCCGGATGCCAATCCACTGGCTGGCAATGCCCACTCTGCTGGAACGTGGCAATTTGCTCTGCGACTAAGTCGAACCAGTAGTATTCACCTGCAACTTCTGGGCGTTTCACGCGCACCGCTATTTTCACGGCAGACCCTGGCGCCACGTAAGGACTTTCAAGCGGGAAACGTGCAAAGTCTAATTGAACCACGCTATCGTCAGGCCCAAGCAACTGACAGCCCAAGTTGACCTGACCCGGAATGCCGGCACGGCAGAGCCAGGTGGCCTCTCCTGTATTGCAAATTCGAAAACGAAAGTCTGCCAAACCCGTGGCACCCGCTGCAGGTGACGCTGACTGCAATTGCAGCTTGGCCGCCAATGCATGGGAGCGGCGGCTATCCACGCTGCTTGCATGACCCGGTTTCTGCAAATAGAAACACTGTTGGTCGGTCAATTGGCGATGCAGTTTCGCCACCAAGCGTGCAGCATCACTCTCGGGCAAAGCGGGGGAGTCCGCCCACTGCTGGTATCGGTTAAATGGCACCACCCAAGGTATTTGCAGTTGTACCAATATCTGCGGCACTATCAACCCCCCTTGCTGCGCAGCAGCGGCGATATCTGCCATCACGATGTCGTTCTCTATCACCTTGAACTGCGCCATCTCGGCCAGCGATTGGGCCGTTTGCGAGTGATGGGGGCCAGGCTCCACCATTGCAATACGGCCCCACGGGCGAAGCACTCTGGCAAGATCACGCAAAGTGGCAAGCTGAACTTTGACATGGTGAAACACAGCAAGGCACGCCACTCGGTCCACACTCCTGTCTTGCAGCGGCAGGCGGTGCCCATCGTAAACCTTAAGCTGTACCGTGCCGCTTGGACGCACACCACGTTGGTCACACCACGCTTGCGCCAAACGAGGTGCGGATGAGGAAATATCCACCCCATGGCATTGCAGCCCAAACTGGCCTGGGCAAGGTTAAGCCAACCGGTTGCGCAGCCAAAGTCCAGTACATCCGCACCGGGGAACACATCGACTGCTTGAAGCAACAGACTCACGTTGCGCGTAATGTGAATGGCATCCGCCACGTTAGACAAAGGATTGCGGCACTGCTCAGAACCCACATTCAGCCGTGCAAAATAGGCGTCGGCAGCTTGCAGCAAATCGACATCGCTGAGCTGTCCCATAAGATCCTCAACATTAATCTGCACGGGTGGGTTGGGCGCCGGTTGAGGGTCGTCCGCCAGTGTGTGCAAGGCCATCACACCCCGTCACTCAGGACTATGTGAAAAAACAGTGCGCGGCGCTCGCGGTCTGCGGGCAAGTCAGACTCCATGCCCAGAATATTGCGGCAATACCAGCCACCCCATGACCGGCGCTCTGCCTTGGCATAGTTGTGTGTAACTTGCTTCAAACCTGGCAGCACACACCCTACACTGCGCGCCTCTGCTGACTTGGCCAATACTGTAAGAACATGCGTCTTAGACCAACCAGCCCGCAACAAACCAAGGTAGGTGCGTGCACCATCGGGGTCAACTTCGCGGTTCAACAACACCCTGTACACCGTGGCAACGAATGCAGCACCATTCAAGGCCACCAATTCACTCACATGCTCGACCACTAATGTCGATGCAATCGACACTGCGGTAGGCATTGGGGTCAGTACCACACACTGCTGTTGCCGCAGGGCAGCACGGCGGTTGGCGTATCGCACACCCTCTTCACTATTGGCCAAGGCGAGGTAAACCTCCTCTCTGGGCAGACTGGCCTCCAATTTTTCCACGTAAGACTTCCAGCCATCGGGGTCTGCCACGCGCCCCAATACACGCAAATAGAGTTGTTGCACGTAGGCAGAATTGTCCAGCCCCCGCAATTGGTGTTGCAGCGCCACATCCGGGTCAGAAAATTTCAAAACTCGCCCCCATACAATCGTATCACTCTTAATGAAACAGAAATATTTTCTTACGCCACGCCATCAAATATCGACCGCATATTATCTGACAACGGCCATGCCTTACACCAGAGCCAGAAGCACCGACGCCATACTCACTTCAGGCCGTGTGAATCGCCCTTGGTATTGAGGAGGCTCCAACCTTTGAGAAGATGGGGTACAAGCAAAAGCTCAAACAAATTTTCACCCAAAGTCCGTGAACGCGACGCTCACATGGCGCAAGAACGCCGTGGACGATATCCATTCCTGTAGGCGAACATTGAATCGATCTCAGCCAAGATCAGCTATGTATAGAAGATCCTAAAAACATGGGTTCACAAGCATGAGGTTGACACCGGTACCCTCGGCGGAATCACCACGGACCAATGTAGACAGGTGAAAGCCCTGGAAGCAGAGAACAAGTAGTGGCGCCGCTCCCATGAAATCTTTAAACTGGTCAGAGTTTTTTTCGCCCATGCGAAACTCGACCGCGAACTCAAGTCCTGAAGGACTTCATCAACTAGCATCGCAACACCTACGGGGTCGTGCCAATCTGCACGATTAAGTAGATTGCCCCGTCGTGGGTGTCAGAATTAACATACGTATTGACCTGGCAGAGCTATCATTTTGTGGCCGCTATCATTGTTGTCTACGCACCGCATTGTGGGTTAGTATTAAACCAGTCCCATGTGAACAGACTGTGTTCTGGACGCCTTGAAGCACGCCTTGGTTGGCCGGCAGCGGTAACGTGACGAACTCATCAACCACTGCGATCGTGGGTTGCGATGTCCATTCATTTGATACAACGAGCTGCTGGCCGAGGAAGGCATTGAACCCCTAGATCGCAGAAAGTGCGACTGTTACAACAACGCATTGGCAGAAACAATCAATCCCCTTACAGGGCTGAATTGATTCACCGCGATGCGCCGTAGACGCCCATTGGATAACTACAGATTCCAACGTTGCAATAGTTACCATGGTTTAACCATCACCGGCTACTTGAGCCTATCGGATACATTCCCTTTGCCGAAGCTGACGGAAATTACTATCGGCAATTAACCAGCCAGACGGCGATCCCGATAAAACTTGACCCAAGGTAACTCCTCGATACCCAAAGTGACTCATTGTCTAGCAAGGTGCCCCACAACACCGCTTGTTCTTCTTACTCAAAGGGTTAGTCGATACATATTTTTTTGACAGTTTAGTAGTGTCTCAATCCTGCTTGTTTCATGGCCTGCAATGTTTCAAACGGAAACAAGTTCAAAGCGCCAAATTGACGATGATTTACAGAACTTCCTGAATAAGGCGAATTGACCGTAGCGCAATTTAACGACAGAAGAAGTCCTCAAACCATGCAGCCAATTTTCGGATAACCGCTATGAGCAATTGAAGGAAAGGGCTAGTTCAACTCGAGTTGAACCTAGCCCTGTCAAAATCACGGCAGAAACCGCTGACTGTATTCAGTTGATCCCAAAATGTTGCCGACAAAGCTGAGAAATGAGCCACCTCCATCCAACGCGGCCACATCTGCATCAAAATGTGTCTGGTCGGGACTGCGTTGTAACATAGCCACGTACCCCATTGTTACTTTGACAGAGTTAGTCATCTTTGTTATGTACTCGGTGGACTCAGAGAATCCAATCATGACTTGACCTCGAGTCAAACTTCCATCATTTAATTTGCCTAGCCAATATGCCTTTCCAATTGGTTCAGGTGCTCTAGACAATATATTGTTATAGATTAATGTTATAAATTGGTCATTCGTAAGGCCGCCATATCGGGTTGTAAACTCAGCTGATCCTGCAAAGTCTTGAGAGATTGATTGTAAGCCGTAACCAGCCCTTGCACTCATTAACCAATATTTCAATCCGCCATAATCTGGAATACGCAAAAAATATGCAAAATACAATCGGACAATTGGTGCCAAGTTCGATTGAAATTCAGTCGAATTGAAAAAGCTATCAACAACTTGCGCGCGTGTTACTGCTCCACTACTGAGGGCATTATTCCAACCTGTTATTCCAGCAGAATCGCCTTCGCGCATCAAGAAGTCACGGTATTGCTGCATTACAAAAAGCAACGAATTGGTAAAAACATCGTTATCTTTAACATTTGGGTTTGTACCCAAACTGATCTCGACACAATCGGGAATACCATCACCATCCGTATCAACCGTGGAAGTACAGGTAGCTGTAAAATTGGCCACCACACTGCGGGCGGCACTCATCGTCAGGTTACAAGTAGTCGCCGTGCCACTGCAAGCGCCGCCCCAGCCTGTAAATATTGTCGTGGAATCTGGTGTCGCGGTCAGCGTAACCGATGCGCCCGAAGTGAAACTTGCGCTGCATGCAGCCCCACAATTGATTCCACCAGGACTGGAAGTAACAGTTCCCGCACCACTACGACTAACAGAAAGAGTAAACGTCGAGGGTAGCGTTGTCTGCATCGTAGCAGTCATCGTGCTGGATGCGGCAGACACATTGGTCATACCCAAACTACTCAGAGCTCCATTGTAATATTTGGAACTCGGCACTGATGCAGCATTAAAAGTCGTATTGTTTCCTGCATAGTACATGAGCGATAGACAACCACCCCATGAGCCCGGGGGCGTCACTAAAGTGCAATTCGCGTTTGAGGCTTCTACCGCCATATTCCCTTGGTGACTACCCGCTACATATTTATTAAAACTGTTGGCAGATTTTGAGCCAATATTTGTATCAATATGCTGAACCAACAACCCACCGGACCACGTGCCAAAAACGGCAGCCATTCCAGCATCCCAGCCAACGGGCGGACGATTTTCAACTAGCCAATACTCACTCGTACTAACACCGCTGTTCATTAGCATTACCGATGCGCTTGGGCTAGACAAGGGACTCGAAAAGGAAACGACAGCGCCATTGCCCGGCGTCTGGGGGGTAGACCAACCCAAGTATTGACGACTCCAACCATCCAACCCCACGGGTGTGGACCCACCGATTTCGCCACTCTTCCCCCCCCAAGATCCACTTGCCATCAGGCTGAAAATTCCCAAACCGCCGTTTTTTCCAGCAATGTCATACAAATCCGGAAGGCCACCCATTGCGTGACCCATCTCATGGGTTACCACACCCATCGTCATACGATTCGAGCTGCTATACATCTCACCATTGAGCGCCCAGTGGTTAACAGATTTTCCAGCAACAGTGACGCCACCTCCACCCCAAGCATGTGCCCATATGGACGGGGTTGGGCCTGACGAAGACGCTTCACCGCCGGCCAAAACAAAATAGATTAGTGCTTCGTCAACCTCGATGGTTCCATTCGCATTCGTATCCAAACCGGCAAAATTAACATAGGGTGCTGCTAAAGCAAGAGCACTATTGATCCAGGCAGACTCAGTTGAATATGAGCAGCTACTACCACAATTGGGGTGATTCTGCGGCAATGAAACGGATACAACACCATTCGGGCTACCAGGTTGAGTAGAAGCGACCGGCACAACTGAAATAGCGCTAAACGAATTATCTTGATAATATTTGGCTACTGAAGGGGCTGACGTGCTATGTACTATATTTCCCCAGTATGTGAGTGCTCCCGGTTGTAAACTGACGTTCTGGAAATTGACCAAAACCATCAGTATCTTTTTAGATCCCGTCACTGGAGTTGGGGCCCATGTACCGGTCACGGGTGACGAAAATGTAGCTCCGCCACTTGCTCTTGTTGCTCGGATACTGTTTAAGAAATCAGCTTGGTATTGTTCCAGCGCATCATTCCTTGGCGGGCGTAAGTGCTTTGGTGGCCATTGCGATTGCGGTACGTTGACCGCGGCGCCGTCTGAAACCACTTCCACGCCTGAAGGAACCGGATTACCCAGAGCATCACCAACCGCATATTCGTAAGCGCCAGTGGTCGGATTTTTGACCACTGTATAGCCTGCTGCGGTCTCCGTCCAATTCTGGAACTCGTCACCACGTGCGTACGCTTGGAAGGTTACTCCATTCGGTTGTTGAATTTGAACCGGATACGGACTGGCAGGTCCAGCTTGCGCTATAGAAGTGGCAAAAAAACATGCCAAACCGGCTGTGTATGAGGCAATACGAGCAACACCGCCTGCGAACTCCCGCCCCCACCCGCAGCGGGTCTCGATCGAATTTTTTCTTTTCGAAATCATTTTTAAGATCCTTACGCCATTTTTGCAAATCGCAAGAGTACTCTTTCTCCCTGAATTCTGCAAGCATTTGCCATTTCCTGAATCGCCCCGGTCAATCACCCGGGATTTTGTAGAAACCTGATGACCTCAATTTCAAGAGATAGAGGAGGTTTACATGAATAAGTAGACAAAATTCCCCGAAGAATTCAAGATTGAAGCTGAAAAACAGGTAACTGACCATGGCCACCGGATAGCAGAAGTTGCCGCCAGACTTGGTGTCAGTCAACACAGCCTGTATTCGTAAATCAAGCGCTACAGCAAGGCCCCCGAGGCTCGGGCCGCACAAGATACCCAGTCAGATGAACTGCGCCGGCTCAAGGCCGAGTTCAAGCATGTAACTGTGGAGCGCGATGTGACCGGTGCGGCGCAAGTGCAAAGTTTTGCAGTTCCATCCCAGTGGCTTTTAGCCTGGCAGCAGGCGCCGATATCAGAGCGCGCAAGGGACGACCAGCACATTCTAGGCGTGAACAAGCAATCTTGGCGGAAGAGTGGCGCCGTGTGGGGCTACCGCACGATCAACTGTGACCCGGGTGAGTCCTGCGGCAAGCACCGTGTGGCGCGCTTGATGAAGCCCGAGGGGCTATGCCCCAAAACAGGTTATGGCCCCCGCTGAGGAGTACGCGCTGGCAAGCCTCAAGATGTTTCGTCCAACCATCTGCAACGCCAGTTCGATGTTCTGGAACCCAACAAGTTATGGGTTACCGATACCACCTCCCTGCGCACCGACGAGGGCTGTTTGTTCCCGGTTGTTCCTGTCCGTAGTCATCGCCTTGTTCTCCCACCAGGTCATTGGCTGGCCACTATGTGAAAGCATGACAAGCGACTTCGCGCTCAACGCTTTGTTGATGGCGGTATGGCGGCGCAAACACAAAACAAAAGTTATGGTGCATTCAGAACAGGGCAGCCAATTCACTAGCTATGACTGGCAGGACTTCCTGAAGGCCAACAACCTGCTAGGCAACACGCGCCGCCGACGGAACTGCCATGACAACGCTCTGTCAGAGAGCTTCCTCCAGTAACTCAGGTGTGAGCACATTAGACGAAAGATTCATCCAACCCGAGAGGAGGCACACCAGGACGTTTGATTACATCGAAATACTTTACAACCCCAATTGCAGGTACGCCCATGCAAATAACCTGCCTCCTGTAGAGTACGAGAAGCAATATCTGCTGAGGCTCAGGTCAGTCTAGGAAACCGGTGGCGACCCAACTACGGATTCGGTCGCATGAGCTCATCGGATGCTGTGTGCTGACTTCTTGAATATCGACGAACCCTTCATACCCAGCCAAACCCGATCCGAGTTTATGGCCAGGGCTTCTATGCAAAAAAATTGTTCAAATTTATGCTACCCCTATTTAAAGAGCCACTAGTTGATGGCCGAAAAAATTTACAACTTTCGTTGCCAGTTTAGAATTTTCAAACAAACTTTGATAGCGATGGTTAAAACTAAGTTTTGAAAGATACAACTTATTGTGACCTATCGCAAACGGGATAAGCGTTGGCTTAGAATCTAGAAATTTAACCACTCCCTCTATTACTCCAAGCCAATGATGATTGAGTATGTCATCTAATATAACTACACCTTCATTTGAAATGAGCTCACTAGAAATCTTGAGATCATTTATGGTATGTTCAGCTGTATGACCACCATCAATTGATATAAATCTCATCGAACCTACGCCGATCCTCTTCCTCAGCATAAGTCCATCATCAGTCGAATCTCCTGCTATAATTACAGTATTTGCACCTTTATGTATATCAAATAACATAAGATTTTTCTTGAAAATTTCTAATGAACCATTGCCAGATCCGTCGATGTTCAGATCTTGATTGCTAAAAATGTCAACGGCGTAACTAGAGAATTTCGAATCGATCACACTATTTAGAAGAATATATAGTTTGCCATGGTGAACACCAATCTCCAAACATCCACCGGTTTTATTTATCTCCAGATTATTAAGTAGATCGATTGTTTTGAATACCTCATTTGAGCACCATCCATCTACTTGGTTAAACCCCAATTCGCAATAGTCAGCAAGTGATTTTGTGTAAATCATATAAATTCTCCATTTATTCGTTTTTTCGGGTGGTTTGAATAATTCACCGTTAAGTCGAGTAGCGCGGCCGCATAATCTGAGATTTCATTCGGGTACATCCTGAATACGTATAGTTTTCAGGGCTGACTAGGGGTCCCCGGATTTGAAAGGAACTTGCCCTGTGCTTTGACGCACTTCAATACCAGAGTTCCAACTGTTTACCCCGCACTACTCAAAGATCGAACAGTTCAAGCTGCGTGAAAATTGCACTGTGGTCAGGATCGAGGGTCGCTTGTTTCATGCTGTGCGCCTTATAGCGCTGCGGGGTTTTCGAGTGTGAGCTTCTTACGGCGGTCAAGTACCATTTTGCAAAAAGTACTTATGAAGTCCTACTATGGACGATTTGCGCACCTGAATTCGAAAATACGGCATAACGCTTTCTCATTGAAGTTTATGCCCGTGGCATCCACTGGCTATGCCAATTACCAGCAAGCACCACTTGGAGCAATTTTTCGGTACTTTGTTTCCAGGTAAACCAATGGAACATATCCGACTGTGGTGTTAGCCCCGCCTTCTTCAGCTTCTGCCATTCCTCCACACCATCTGCCAATGATTCTGGTGTCATTCCGGAAAAATAATGGGCGTGCACACCTGCAACTTCTCGAAATATTGGAATGTCACGAGCAAGTATACAAATATTATGCAGCGCAGCTTCGATCAGCGGCAGACAAAAACCCTCGTCCTCCGATGCCGCGATTAAGCAGGTCGAATTTTCATATACCTGTTTCAGGTATTCATCACTTATGTCTTTCAGCCAATGCAATCGATTCCCCAGTTCCGCATGTTCTTGTATACATGCAACAGTCTCAGGAATTGTCCGCCTCATGTGTTCAGGAACTCCTTTCCAACCTTCGTTACCCACGATCACAAGATTGACATCAACACCCTTTTCCCACAGCAGGGTGAAGGCTTTCAAGGCCTGCATATACCTCTTTCGGGGCTCTACGGTTCCGACCATAAGAAACGTGAGCCGCGAACCAAGTTGCTTAAATACATTCGGGGCGTCGTCCCGCATACCCATACTTGGAAGCGAACTTTCGACGTCAGCCCCTAAGTGAAACCATCCAATATGGTACGGACGAAGTCGCGAAGCGCCGTTCACTATTAGCCATGCTTCCAATTCTTCGGCAACGGTACGTGAGATACATATCGCTCCGTCTGTTTTGGTTACCGCCCTTAGCCATGCGTCATGCTCAACATCTGCTCCAAGAGGAAACGCCTCTGGAATTGTCACGGGTAACAGATCAAACACAACGAAATAAACACTAACCCCTGCGTCACGCCACCGTCTATACAGACCCGACCTTTCTGCCTGGACTACAGACAAGCCATATAGGTCTAAGCCAAGTAACACATCGCCACTTTGGGGCTCTACGACATGGTCAAAGTTGTTGATTAACCCTTCAGTTACCTCGTTCGCGGGAAATCCCAATAGGTTCAAAGTAGTGTATCGACGTGCGTATCGATAGTGCCACGTCCCGCCCATATCACTAAGGTATACTGGCTCAACTCGATAGTCCTCCAGCACCGAGTTCAGTAAACAACCAGCGACCGAACGAGCGACACGTTCAATTCCACTCTTCAGATCCGTCCGGCACGTTGCAGACATATCAAGGAAAAGGCGACGTTTCGGTACAATAGCGGGCATATTCTGGGCTATAGCAGCAGCGATCTCGATGTATTCAGAATCGCAAAACTGTTGCTGAGAGCGCTTCGATATGCTGGTTAGGAGCCCCTGCAGACCATTCGCTGCATCTAAATGAATATCCTCTATTGCATTGCGGTACTGAATAGCGCATGCACGCGGTGAATGGTGCTGCCGAACATACTGGCGCGCGCGCGCGCTAAGCTCCGCGCGCAAATTCTCATCTCTATACAATCTCTCCATGGCTTCAACAAGTTCGGATTCTCCGAATTCATCGGATAGCATCCAAACCGCATCTGACGATATTTCAGCGATGGACCCATTGGCATTGACGATAGTTGGCAATCCATTATTCAGGCAGTCTAGCACCGTGCCTGACGTTTCACCCCTCGAAAGCGTACGCAATTGAACGCCCACGTCCGCTGCCGCCAAATACTCTTGAAACATATCGTCATCGGCCCAGCCCGTAATTTGTATGCGATCTTGCATATTACTCTCACGAATCATATCCATGAGATCCCGACCATAGTTATCACTTTGGTTTTCACCAACGAAAATTAACATGCATTGCTCATCTTTAGCCAGGTTTGATTTCAACCATGCTTTCAATAGTCGATGATTCTGCTTTGTCGGACCAAGTAAACCAAAACTACAAACTACGAATCTTTCTGCAACTAGGCCCAGTTTTTCCCGTGTCTGCTCCCTCATACGTTCTGACGCAACATCACGAAGATGGGGAATAACTTTCCAATACTTCGATAGTTCTTTGTTGTACCAGTGACAAGCAAGAGCACGTGAAAATTCAGAATGAACAATTACCCCTGATGCCTGCTGAAGCACACTGAAGTTAGCTGGGTACTCCATAATAACATTGCTTATGAGTGGGCCACTCTTGCTACAATTAAGTCGCTCCCTCACTGCCTTATATCCGTGAGCGAAATACAGTTCACGAATCCACGCGTGCGGCGTCATTCCATGAATTTCGCGATGAAATTGCAATCCACTTAGGAAAAAATCATGCAATACAACTACGCCAGGTGCAATTTTTAACAAATCGACCATATATGCGTGAAAATGCGAGTTACCAAAATGATACAGAATTCGATCTACGGCATTATGATTGCAACAGAACCAATTAACGTCACGAATGTCACAGTTTGCTTGGATCCAAGGATCGACAACCTCCTTTTGTTCAACAACTACAGTAATATCGTAATAGTGAGCAAGTGCGGGAAGTAGTTCGGCGGTGTATCGAGCGATACCTGTTCGCTCCGGCGGCAACGGAGAGACGACTGCAAGTTTCAAACGCCTGACGCAGCCTCTTTCGTGCACTCTTCTATTCTTTTGAATATTTTCAAACAAAGAGATTGCAACGGTTGCGTTTTTATTCCAGACCAATTCTTTCGCTTCTTCCTGGTCGTGTTGCACAAAACAAATTTCGGCGGCCTGTTCCTCAATCGCTCGCCTGATTTTATTTTCTAACGCAGTTATATCTACCGGATCGAATATTGCTTCGCTTACAGCAACTGCCTCTGGCAAGCTTGATGTACTAGTGACGATTACTGGTTTCCCTGACTGCGTGATCTCCAGCACGGGAAGGTCAAAAATTTCATGTAGTGACGGGAGAATAACTAGCTTAGCTAAGTTGTATAGCGTGACTAAGTCGTGGTCGGTGACATAACCTGTGAAAATAACGTCAGCTTTATGTAAATCGCATTCACCTGCCAATGTCCGCAACTTATCGCGATGATCAGCTGACAGCTGTCCGACTATGGCGAGCTGGTGATCTGATCGAATTACTATCGGTAGACGAGCATATGCATGAATAAGACTAGAAAGGTTCTTCAGGATTTCATAACCTCCGAAGTACATCGCAAAAGGCTTAGTCAACCCAAACTGCTGTCGAACAGTTAACTCGTTGACTCTCTCCACCTTGATTTTTTGAAAAATTTGCGAACAGGCCTCTGAGGGGTTTGTTACCACAGAATGCTCCAAGTCCAATGCTACAGTGCCTTGAACTTCGGTAGGCGCTAAGCTAATAAGATAAGCATCAACTCTCTGGAGATGACTTACTTTTCTCAAATAGTGCTGCTCAAAGGAAGGGTTCGGTAGCAAATAGGCTTCTCGATTCAGTAAAGGAATCAGGTCGTCGAGCATCACTATCGTAGGAATTCCAATCGTGTGCTCGCCAATACTCGTGACAGCTTCGTCAACGAAGCCATCAAAAAGACTTGAAAGATAAATAATATCAGGCTTCAGGGAAGCCAAATATGCCTCCCGGATGAGCTCCGCGACTTCTCTTCTGAGCGTATTCCGTGGGTCACATTCACGAACCGGTCCCGGAGCAGTCCATATATGAATATTTTTTTGCTCAATCAAGCCTGAGAAGGCCGCTCTTATTGGCTCGATCGTGTCCTGAAATGAACCGTTCAACGCGATGTGAACTTCATGATCACCCTGATTGCGAACAATTGCTTGCGACAGCTCCAGCGCAGTTCGGCTGATATCGCGTAAAAAATATACTGTTTGAGCACCCTGCAAATCAATTACTATACGCATAAAGTCGTATTTTCAGTATGAATACGCACAGCATTCTTAAGTTGAAAATAAATGTAATTTTCGTGGGGTGCGAGTTTGTTTTTCTCTTCATGTTCTGGAATAAAACATATACCTTCCCTCGTTGGAAGCACATTAACATACTTATAAGTCGCGCTGTTGAATAGCTTCAACATCTCTATTAAGGAATGATCCAGCAATAGAAAATTAATCCAGGCATTTAACTCCACTTCATTGGGTTTCCTAAAATGCTTACACCTAAATACACTGTCTACCAAACGACATTTATGTATTTTTCTAATTGATTCAATATCCACAAAAAAAATCCCTGCCTTTTTGCTACATTCCGTTTATTTTGTAACTATCAAACACGTTTGGTGGTGTTTTAAAAAAATGCATTAATTCACCGTGAGTAGAATGTATATAGAAACGATTCAATCCATCAAAATAGGCGAAAATATAACCACGTATTTGAAGTTGCTGTTCCCATTTATGGTGGGTGGGGACTTGGGAATTGGGTTCAGTTGCTTCAACAATCACGACCCAAGGTCTAGCGGTGTGACAGCCCCATCCGGACAACACGACTTCTTCCATCCCTTCCACATCGATCTTCAGCCATTGGATTTCGAGTTTACCGACTTCATCGAACACTGCGGATAAGGTGCTTGTCCGCACGGTAAGCTCTTGTACCTCGAATCCTCGTTGCATGTGTCGTTCTGCAAATACTCTTGAGCCGGTGGATAGACCGGTTTGAGGTATCATAAAAAAAATCTGCGTTCCAGACTCCGCTGCCAAAACAGCTTCAATAACGCGTTCATCCGGTCTGTCGTGACGTAACGCCTCGGCATAGGCCGAAATCGGCTCGACATGCACACCGCGCCAACCACGTTCGTAAAATGCTTTACTGACTGAATCGACGATAGGGTCTTGCGCTCCGACATCGACATAAATTCCGCTTTTCACCCGCCCCAATGCCCGCCAGAGCATGACGTCTTCAAAGTTTTGCGCGTACGAAGTGATGCCAACATCGGGTGATTTTGGAGGCGCGTCTTTTCCAATTGAGGGGGCCACGCCTTCCAAAAAAAACACGCCCTGGGGCTGCCGTCCCAAGCGCAGATTTTCGCGCAGCGCAATCGCCTCACCCCAAATAGCCCCATCGACACGCTGATTCGTCATGGCAATAGCAGTCTTGAAGTGGTCCAATGCCCTTTGAATTTGGCCGAGATTCAAAGCAGCGCGACCCAGCCTGTGATACACGCTAGAGACCAGTATTTGGCTAATTAGCTTTCTACTGCAACCCCAGTCCTGCGCCAAGCGTACGAACTGCTCACCCGATTGAGGATTGTCTAATTCCAGGTGACCAGCCGCTGCTAATAACGCCAGTTTGGCGCGATCAGGGTGTTGCTGCAAGGTTTCGCGGTTCAGCTTTGTCAGGCTTGGCCAATCACCCGATTGCCATTGGTCGCGGCTACGCTCCAATAAGCTTTCGTCATACGGCACCATGCTAAAGCTGGCGGTTGACGACGACTCAATTTGAGCATGATGGGACTCGTCATACACAACGGCAGTACTGGGATAGGGCGATTGCTTTTTCTGTGGAGCCAACGCACGAAATTTTTTTCGTCGACTCATAACCCGGGCTCTCGCAACAACAAATCTTTAATCAGCTCAATTTGAACTTCTGCACGGTATAACTCTTGCTGGAGCAATTGTTGCTGAGACTCGATTTCCACGTTTTTTGCAGCCAATACCGTGGCCTTGGCGTGGGCCTCCGCATCGTGCTCTGCCAAGAGTCGGGTATGTTCCTCCTCCAGTTTTGCTATCTTTCCAAGAGCGTCATGCGCTTGCTTTGCGAGGGCTTCAGCGTGTTTTTCCATTGCGTCTTTGGCCAGATTAGCCGCAGTGAGTGCAGTTTGCGCTTCCTCGACTAATTGCGCAAAGTTTCGAAAAAATAGCGCAGTGCCAATGGATGGATGGCGCTCAGGTTGCACGCCAGCCAGAACATAACCCTGAGTTTGCATGAATGCCTGTACAGCTGCCAGGGAACACTCCGCAGGTGCGCCTGCCTGAGCAATGTCCACGCGGGCCAACACAACATTGGCTTGCGCCAGTGCGTTGCGAGCACCTTGCAAAATGAACAGCGCCGGGAAACAGTCCACCCACAGCCAACAGGGCTGCGTCGCCAGTGTGGCATACACGTCGTCCAGTGCAAATGCGTGTTTGGGCTGCACCTCAACAGTCTTAATATTTTGCCAATAACGTTGCAGTTGGTCGATGGCCAGTAATCCGCTTTCCGCCGAGTTGCTAGCCTGATACCAAACAATTGGGCCAGTTCGTTCGGCAACAATATGGGGAAAAAATTGAAAGTGCCTCCCTGGCAACTGCCGTTGAACCTGGTCTATTTTTGCTGGGTCTGCATCAATAACCAACAACTCCACACCATTCAGGATCGATTGATCGATGGACAGTAGGTTGGCTCCAACATGCGTAACTTGCCTAGGTGACAACCATTGCGCTAAAAACGTCAGCCACGGATCGAGCGTGATTACCGCACTTAGCTTAGGTATCATTGGCGACTCAATCGTAATGTCTTTAATTTGAGGCCCAAGCGACGGGTGTCGTTGCCACCGGCCTCAGCAGGGCAGTGATTGCCGGGCAAACTCATCTGCAGCACCCAGGAATGATGTTGTGTCGCAAGATCAAATGCGCCTGAACTGACCATTGGGTACAGGCTACTATCTTGTGAAAAATCATGAACCAAATCTATCGATTGCACACTTCCAACACCAGACACAACACCCAACTGCATACCTACGACGATCTCGGGCTGCATAGCATCCTGAATCATCAATTCAACGACGTAGTACCCAGCCAGCACGGGCGGCATTTGCAGCGTTGATACCACCCCTGGCCCTGCCCAGCGGCCGTCATCTTCCGCGTGGTACCAGTTACTGCCGTCAATATCGTTACAAAGGTTGACTGTGATGACACCCGGTGCATTGCGTTGCCAAAAATTGGAAACCTGTTGCGCCACCTGGAGTTGCTCTGTGGCGTTCTGATTAAGCAAAAAGTAATGTTCTGTCTCTTGCTGCGCTTCATCCAGCTGCAAGAGCAAAGACTCGTATGCGTCGGTCAGCGCTACAAGCTTTTGGTCGCCTTCGGTCCGTGCCTGGTTCAGCTGAGTCCGAAATTGGGTGATTTTCTCAGATGCTTGTGTGGCCTGCAATTGGGCTTGCTGTTGGGCGGCAATATGCTGTGTCCATAGCTGGAATACCGAGGCCTCTGGGTGGCTGCCAGAATATGATGGTACGTGCGCAGTCGCTTCCAGCTCTTGCAGCAGCTCGCCAGTTGCAGGGAAACTGCTGATGATCTGCGTCATTAAATATTGATCAACGCCGCACGGTGGCGTTGCTGCTAAGAGACTTTGGTCAGTAGCAGCAGGGGTCAGTTGAATTCCCCACTGTTGACTCATGGATTCCGACAATAGACCAGGTTGGTACACAACCGTACCAGAGTGCACCAACACGCAGCGGGGGCTGGCTGCGTAATACTGAGCCAACAGAGTTTCTGTTGTGAAAGACCACTGCTCAAGGTGCTTTTCAACCAATTGAGGGGAAATTTCCGAAATGCCCAGAAGTTGCTGCTGCAAGTACTCGGCAGGCGTGTTGTACGCTAGTACCAACAAGATATGAGGGTCGAAATCCAGCCAGTAGTCAAGCAGATGGGCAGTATTTGACATGTGCCAACCCCACATGGGGTGCTGAAGATTGGCCAACCACAAATCGGCGGCCAATTCGCGCCAAGCCGCACGCATTGGCTTCGGAGTATCGGAGGTGATTTCAACGTCAACTGCAGTTGTAATTTCAACTAGAGATTCCCCCATCATTTGATGGATATCCTGTGGTAGCAGCCCGTCTCTGTGGGATGGGCTAACCTCGTACACCCCCAACCCTTGCAAAGTCTGCCAAACAGATTGCACGGCATGCGGGTCTGGACCGGCAACAAGAAAAATATTCATGGTTGCGCAATGTCGAATCATTTGAAGTACACATTGCCACGCACATGGCCAAAAAAATCAATCCATTGGGGAATGATGGCTGCTTCGGTATAACGTTGGCTAATTGACTGGCCTCGTGATTTCAAGTCCTCACGCAACGGGGCTCCGTCCGGGTTGACTAGTTTCGCGAGTTGCGCGGTGGCGTTTGCTGCGTCATAAGGATCAAAATACACCGCCGCATCGCCATAAATTTTCCGGTGCACCGTTATTTCCGAAGCAGCCACCACACAGCCACACTTGATGGCCTCCACACCAGAATAATCAAACCCCTCTGCCAACCCCGGGCACACAGTGACAGCGGCATGATGGTAGAGGGTGTGCAGCTCAGC
>Ga0138256_10001591_pt1 | contig 24492 bp, 23 predicted proteins | sample KNB2016incub_MG_FD_105486 | JGI IMG/M metagenome (GOLD analysis project Ga0138256, IMG submission 105486) | Active sludge microbial communities from wastewater in Klosterneuburg, Austria - KNB2014incub_MG | ecosystem: Engineered > WWTP > Activated sludge > Unclassified | place: Austria...
AGCCGACCGCTCACTTGCCGCCGGCGGCGCACTTCATCGCGCACTGCAGATCGCCTGGCGCGCAGCCGCAGCCGCCGCTGGGCTTGGGCTTCGGCTTGGTCTCGCCGCCGGCCGCGGGCTTGGTCTCGCCGCCAGCCGGTTTGGTGGTGCCCGCCCCGGGCTTCGCGGCGACCGCAGGCCCGCCTGCCGGCTTCTTGCCGCCCGCGGGCGGCTTCTTGTCTTCTTCCGCGGTGCCGGTGGCCGGCGCCTTGGCCGTCGATTCCTCGGTGGGCGTGGGCGCGGGAGTGGGCGTGGGCGCCGGCGCGGCCTGAGTCGCGGCGGCGGTCGGTGCCGGCGGCGGCGGTTGCCCCTTGCCGACCACCACGATGGCCGCGGCGATGGCGATGGCTGCGACCGCGATGCCGGCGCCGATGAAGATCCCGGCCTTGCTCTTCTGCGGCTGCGCCATCGGCATGGCGATCTGCGACTCGACCCCGCCGCCGAGCGGCGGCGCGAGGCCGAGCGGGGGGGCCACGCCGAAGGGCGAGGGCGTGAGCGGCGCCATCTGCTGCGCCGGCGCGTCGGACGCCGCCGTGAGCGCCTTGAGGTCGATCAGGCCCGAGTCTTCCTTGGTCGCCGTGGTGCTCGAGCCACCCGACATTGCCGCTGCGGGCGGCGCGACCGGCGCCGAGGCCGTCAGGGCGCTGAGCGAGAACAGCACGCTGGATTCGTTGCGCGCACCGGTGCCACCGCCACCGGCGGCGCTGGCGGCGGACGCGGACGAACCCCCGAGCGGCGCCGGCTCGCGCGCGCTGGTGGTCACGTCGGCTTCACTGCCTGCGGTCTCGAACGATGAACCGAACAAGTCGGCGGTCGAACCGCGGCTGCTCGCCACGCGAGCGGCCGCGCGCGCAGCGCTCGGCACGTCAGCGGGCTTCGGCTCCCAGGGCGCCGGCGAAGGGCTCGCGATGTCGCTGGAGTTGATCATGTTGCTGGGCAGAGCCGCGGCCGGCGCTGCCGGCGGCTCGGCGGCGGCGTTGAGCGCGTCCACCAGCGCGGGCACCTGGCCCACCGGTTGCCAGTCGGCCATGCCGTCGGCCCACACGAAGGTGTCGGCCGTCAGCTGGCCGGCGTTGTAGGCGCCGACGATCTCGGCCACCGTCATGGTTCGCTGATCGTTGTCGCCGAAATCGACGGAGTACTCCCCCGCACCGATGCTCGCAGCGGCCGGATCCGAAACGCCGACCTGAGACGCTGCGCCATCTCCCGCGGAGACGCTGGGCGGATCGACCTTGCCGTCAATGACGATCGTCGTGCCGCACTTGCGGCAACGGATCTTGGCGAGCTTGTCTTGGACCTTTTCGTCGGCGATCGAATATTTCGCCGCGCACGCGGGACACGAGATCTTCACGGTGCACCTATCTCGATTCCCCACCCGACTTTGGTGGGCCAATCGCTTTTCCCATATATTATCAGGAGATACGTCCGGGTTCACATTTCGGTCTAAAAACCCGGGGGCAGGGTGGGTCTTACCACGGGTCGGGGCTCCGGTCCCATCCGACGTGGGAGAGGCCCGCGGCCTTGGGCCCGAGGCCCCTCGAAGAAACAGCTGGGATTCCTTGGCCCAGCGCCTCGACCTTCGCTAGCGGTGGGGCGGGCGGCTCGCCACGACGGCCGAGTCGCGACGCACACATGAGCACCAAGTTTCAGTCTTTCGACGAGTACTGGTCCTTGTTCCTGCTGCGAAGCCGCCCGTTCGCCTCCGGTCGGGGCGGGCTCGGGCGCACCAGCCTGGGGCTGGCGCGGGCGGCGCTCGGGACGCTGGCGGCGCGACGTGGGTCGGGGCTTCGGCGCCCCGTCGAGGTGCGCTGGGCCGTGGCCGCCACGCTGCTGTCGTGGGGCAAGGTTCTTGCCGGAACCTTCGAGCGGGAAATCGCCGAGGCCACCCGGGGCGAAGCAACGCGCTGGCCACCCTTGCCGGCCGCCGCGGAGCTCGACGCACGCCGCCGGTCGGCCCCGCGCGCGCCCGCCTGGGCCGTGTGGATGTGAGTCAGCCGGTCGTCAGCTGATCGACGATCCCCACGACCAATGATCGCACCGGGGCGTTCGGCGCCTCGAGCAACTGCCGGGCGCTGTTGCCTTCGTCCTCGACGATGACCAGCTCGCCCACACCCGCGCCCACCAGATCGACCGCGATCACGTAGGCCTCGCCGTCGAACGCGCCATCGGGCGTGCACGCTCTCACGATGAGCTGCTTTCGACCCGAGTAGAACGGGTGTTGAACCGTGCTGACCACGGTGCCCGTCACCCGACCGAAGATCACGAGTCGCCTCCCTGGCGCTTGCGCGGGTCGGCGGTACCGGTTTCGTCGTAGTGGTGCTGGTCCACGATGCCGACGATCGCATGGTCCACCGGGATGAACCAGGGGTCGTGCAGCAGCGCCGCTTCCCGCGACGCCTCCCACGTCACCAGATCGCCGCTGGTTGCCTGGGCGGAAGCGTCCGTCGCCACGAACGGTTCGCCGCCCGGCTCGAGCGTGGCGGTGAGCGGCCGCACTATCAAGAGCTTCAGGCCCTGCATGGCCTCGGGCTTCACGCTGGCCACCAGCGTGCCAATGACGCGTCCGAGCTTCATCCGAATTGCTCCTTGAAGTAGCGCGTGCCTGCGCTGAGCACCCGTGCCACCTCCGGGTGGGCGTTGGCAATGAGCGTGGTCGAGGCGCCGGCCAAGGGCCCGCGAGCGAGGCGGGCTTCGGCCAGCTCCAGCGCGACCTCCACGTCGTGCTGGTTGCCCCAGAGCGACGCCACGGCCTTCCCGCCCAGGCCTTCGGCCAGCCGCAGCTCGACGAGCTCCACCGGGGTGCTCTTCAGCGCGCCGTCGAGGGCGCCGACCAGGGTGGGGGATGAGCGCGCTTCCAGCATGCCGAGCGCGTCCCCCGGTGCCGGGAAGCGGCGCACCCCGCGCTGCAGCGCGGGCAGGATTCGCGGCTCTGCGTTCGGCAGGAGCACGGCGTCCACGAGCGCCGACCCCGAGCGCTCGAGCGCGCGGGCATGCGACATCTCGACCGCCGCGAGGGAGCCCGCGAAGACGATCAGGAAATGCCCGTGGTGGATGGTTCCGGCGCCGACCAGCGCGACGGGCGCCTCTTTCGCGACCGCGTCGAGCGCGAGCAGCCCGAGCGGAATGTCGTCGAATTCGAGCATCGCGAGCGCCGGCCCGCTGATCTCCGTGGCGCGACCTTCGACCACCATCGCGTCGATCTCAGACGATGCGGAAGTGATCGACCATGGTGCAACGTCGCCAGCGCGAGAACGAGCGCGCCGTCGTCAGCCCCTCACCCGTGGGTGAGGCAATGGTGAACGAGGTATAGCCCTCGCCGTCGGCGCCCAGGCCGGCGATGGCCCGCCCGTTCTTGACGAAGATGCTGCAGTTGCACTTGCGAGCCATGCGCGACAGCGCCGCAATGTCGTGGGAGTGCATCGTTGCGGTGTGGAAACAGCCGCCCTCGGCGGCCACCGCCAGATCGATGGCCTCGTCCACGGTCTTGGTCCGCGTCAGGGGCAGGACCGGCATCATCTGCTCGGTCCAGACCAGGGGGTGATCGTTCGGTACGTCGATCAGGACGCAGCGCACCTCGGGACCGCCCGGGATGCCGAGCTCTTGCAAGATGAGCGAGGCGTTCTTGCCGACGAATTTGCGGTTCACCACCGCGTGGCCGCGCGGCCCGGCGTTCTTCTCGAAGATCACCTTCTCGAGCCGGGGAATGTCCGCGGCTTTGAGCTCGACGGCGCCGTGCTTCTTCATCACCGCCTTGAGCGAGTCGGCGACCGAGTCGACGACGATGCACTCCTTCTCGTCCACGCAGATCACGTTGTTGTCGAACGAGTGGCCCATGACCACGTCGCGACCGGCCTTGTCGATGTCGGCGGTCGGGTCCACCACGGCCGGTGGATTGCCCGGCCCGGCGCAGATCGCCCGCTTGCCCGAGTGCATGGCCGCCTGCACCACACCCGGACCGCCGGTGACGACGACCAGTCGGACGAGCGGGTGCTTCATGAGCGCCTGCGCGCTCTCGATGGTCGGCTCGGCCACGGCCGTCAGCACGTTGGGCGGGCCGCCCGCTGCGATGATGGCGCGGTTCAGCGCGCGGATGGTCGTGGCGCACACCCGCTTGGCCCCGGGCGCCGGGTTGAAGGTGACGGCGTTGCCTGCCGACACCATCGCGATGGCGTTGCAGATGATGGTGGACGGTGGGTTGGTGACGGGGGTGATCGCCCCGATCACGCCGAAGGGAGCCGGCTCGATCAGCGCGAAGCCATCGTCCCCCGTGTGCGCGATGGGGGAGAGGTCCTCCGGGCCTGGCGACTTGTTGGTCACCAGGAGGTTCTTCAGGATCTTGTCCTCGAGCCGCCCGAGGCCCGTCTCCTCGCAGGCCAGACGCGCGAGCGCCTCGGCCTCGCGCCGCATGGCGACCCGCATCGACTCGATGATCAGCTTGCGCTGCTCGAGCCCGCGCTCCGAGAGCGCGATGAAGGCAGCGCGCGACGCCTTGATGGCGTCCTCGATGCTGGCGAAGATCCCGTCTTCCCCGGCTGCGGAAGCCGCAGCCGGAGCCGGTTGGGCGTGCGCGTGGGGAGGAGCGCCGCTGCCGCCCAGGCGGTCGGCGATGGCTTCGGCGATGCGCCGGATCTCCTCTGGGCTCATCGCGCGTGCCCTCGGCTAGTCCGCATAGCCGTGCTCCTGCGAGTGTTTCTCGAAGCGCGTCTGGCCGCCGATCTCCCAGGTGTCCACGATGGCCATGATGACGGCGTCACAGGGCCGGTCCTTCGTGACCTCTGTCTGCCGGGCGGACGAGCCCGACGCGTAAAGGACGTATTCGCCGACGCCGCAGCCGACTGCGTCGTTGGCGACGACGAAGCCGCCTTCGCTCAAGCTCTCGGGGTTCACCTGGCGCAAGAGCATGAACTTCAGCCCGTCGAGCTTCGGATCCTTGCGCGTCGCGACCAACGTCCCGACGACCTTCGCTAGGAGCATCGGCGCTCCTTCCTACTTGCCGCCCCGCGACTTGAGCTCTGCCTCGACCTCTTCCTGGCGGCCGAGCGGGAGCCTCAAGTCCACGTTGACGTGGGGGCGTGCGATGATGTGCGTGGCCACGATCTCGCCGACGCGAGCCGCGTTGGCCTGACCGGCCTCGACCGCGGCCTTCACCGCCGCGACGTCGCCGCGGATGATCGCGGTGACGTACCCGCCGCCGGTCTTCTCGTAGGCCACCAGTTCGACCTTTGCCGCCTTGACCATGGCGTCGGACGCCTCAACCATCGCCGCGAAGGAGCGGCACTCGATCATACCCAATGCTTCGGCCATTTCCGTTCTCCGTGTTGCTCAGGCGTTGTCCTACCCGCCGGTCTAACTAGTCCGTCTACTTACCGGCTCGCCCCGCGAGCCCGTTGATCGCTCTCTCTGCCGCAGGCACCGCGACGTCGATGTCTCGGTCCTCTCCCGCCAGGTACACGCGACCGAGGGAGCCGAAGCTCACGATCTCGAGCACCTTGATGCGGGCGGCCTTCTCCGCTTCGTTGGCCGCCAGCGCGGCGTTCGCCGCCGGCTGGACCTCGAGCGTGTAGAGGGTCTGGCCGGCCACGATCATGTGGCCGTGGCGCACGCGGTTGATCAGCTGCGTCTGGCGGTCGTCCAGATGACGAATCACCGTCGAGGAGAGGATCTCGGGCTTGATGCGCGAGGACTCTTCCGCACCGATCTCCTTCAAGATGGCCTCGCCGGCGCGCCGCACCTCGGCTTGCTCGTCGTGGTGCAGCTCGAGCAACCCGTACAGGCGCTCGACGATCTGCATGCCCGGCTTGACGCTGGTCGCCTTGACCGCGATGTCGGTGAGCCGGTTGATCTCGATGCCGGGCGCGATCTCGATGAACAGCGAGGCCTGACCGCGCACTGGCAAGAAGCCCTTCGCCACCGTCCCGAGGAAGGCGGCGTGCTGCGGCTGCAGCGAGTCCAGGAACACGAAGCTTCGGAGGTCGACCACGGCTCAATCCTTCCGCGAGGACTTTGCCTCGCGCCCCTTCAGCGATTCGATGGCCTTCTGCGCGGCCACGCTCGCCACGTCGATGTCGCGCTGCTCGCCGCCCAGGTAGACGCGGCCGAACGCGCCGGTCATGCGCACGTCGATCACGTTGATCTCCGCGGCCTTCTCTGCCTCGTTGGCGGCGAACGCGGCGTAACCCGCGGGCTCCACCTCCATGATGAAGAGCGACTCTTGGGCGATCAGCATCATGCCCTGGCGACTGCGGTTGATCAGCTGCACCTGCTGATCGTCCACGTGCTTGATGACCTGAGACGACAGCACCCGGGGCTGGATGCGGTCCTCTTCCGTGAGCTCCAGCGCCGCCAGAATGGCGCTGCCGGCCTGCCGCACCTCTGCCTGCGAGGGGCTGTGGAGCTCGAGCATGCCGTACAGGCGTTCGACGATCTGCATGCCCGGCCGCACGTCGGTGGCCTTCACGGCGATGTCGGTGACGCGGTTGATCTCGATGCCCGGAGAGATCTCGACGATCAGCGATGCCTCGTGCACGACGGGCAAGAAGCCCTTCGCGACGGTGCCGAGGTAAGCGGCCAGCTGCGGCTGGAGCGAATCGAGGAAAACGAAGCTTCGAAGGTCGGCCATCTGGCTCTTCTCACCTTTCGCGACGGCTAATATGCGGCCTTGGCCGACGTCGAGTCGGAGGCCTGTCCGCGCGACTCTTGCACGATCTTGACACCCACCGACGCGCCGATGCGCGTGGCCCCGGCCTGGATCATCTTGCGTGCGTCCTCTGCCGAGCCGACGCCGCCCGACGCCTTCACGCCCAGGCGGTGATCGACTGCGGTGGCCATCAGCGTGACGTCGTGGACGGTGGCGCCGCCCTTGGCGAAGCCGGTCGAGGTCTTGACGAAGTCGGCCCGCGCCTTCTTGGCGGCGACGCAGCCGGCGATCTTCTCTTCGTCGGTGAGCAGGGCGGTTTCCAGGATCACCTTGAGGATGGCGCGGCCGTCGTGGACGGTCTCAGCCACGGCGCGGATGTCGTCGTACACGTACTTGTGGTCGCCGCTCTTGAGCGCGCCGATGGAGATCACCATGTCGATCTCGCGGGCGCCGTCCCGGATGGCCCGGCGGGCCTCGAGGGCTTTTATCTCCGGTGGGGTGGCGCCGAGCGGGAAGCCGATGACCGTGCAGACCAGCGAGGACGAGCCCCGGAGCTTGTCCGCGCAGCGCTTCACGTACATGGGGTTCACGCACACGGAGGCGAAGCCGAACTTCGCGGCCTCTGCGCACAGCTTGTCGATGTCCGCGTAGGTGGCGTCGGGCTTGAGCAGGGTGTGGTCGATGAACTTGGCGATGTCGTCCGGGACGGCGCCCAGGCCGGGCGCGCTGGCCAGACGCATGGGTCGACCCGCGCCCACGATGGCGCGCACGCTGTCGGTGCGCTTGGAAATACAGCTGCCGCAGGCGACGCAGCGACCGTCGGCGCAGAGGCTGGGCGCGCCCCCGGGCAGGTCGGTGGCGCCCGCCAAGAGCGACGGGTTCGCGCTGAGCACGTCGACAATCGCTTGAACGAGCGACGCGCGATCGGGGCTGGCCATGAGCTCGCTGTACCTCTTCTCGTGGGTGGACGCAGGGAGATTTCTGCCTGCGTCGAGCGCGTCGATCATCGCCACGCGGCGCTTGTGACGGTCCAGAGTACAGTCGGTCGTCAGAAAGACGTCAAGGACTTTGAGCGCGGTTTCTTCGCTGAGATAGCCCGCGCCGAGGGTCAGCATGTTGGCGTCGTTGTGCTCACGAGCGTTCTTCGCAGTCGCCACGTCGAACGCCATTGCGGAGCGCACACCGGGGATCTTGTTCGCCACCATGCCGGAGCCGATTCCGGCACCGTCCACGACGACGCCGCGCCACGCCTCGCCGCGCGCGACCGACAGCGCTGCGGCGCGCGCGAACACCGGATAGTCGCACGCTTCCTTGCTGTGCGTGCCCGCGTCGATGACCTTCACGCCAAGCCTCTCGAGGTGGCGCTTCAACGCCTCTTTCAGCTCGAAGCCGCCGTGATCGCTGCCCAGGACGACCGGTCCCGCAGCCTTGATGGACGTGCTCATCGGGGAGGGTCGCACGGTAGAGCATTTCTTCGTCGCGTGCGAGGGCGACGGAACGGAGTCGACAGTGCGCGGTTTCCGGCTGTAGACCTGGGGACGTGGACCCCGAACGCAGGCCTTTCGTCGCCGGCAATTGGAAGATGAACGTGGGTGGGCCGGAGGCCGCCGAGCTCGCCGCCGCCGTGGCGAGCGCCGTGGGGAGGCACGATCGGGTGGACGTGCTGGTCGCCCCGCCGTTCACTGCGCTCTCGGTGGTGCGAGCGGCGCTGGACAGCGCAGACAGTGGCGTGGCGCTCGGCGCGCAGAACATGAGCGAGGAAGCCGACGGCGCATTCACCGGAGAGATCTCCAGCTCGATGTTGCGGGCAGCGGGCGTGACCTGGGTGCTGATCGGTCACAGCGAGCGCCGGCAGAAGAGTGGCGAGACGGACGAGCTGGTCGCGAAGAAGACCGCGCGCGCGATGAGCACCGGGCCGCGTCCCATCGTGTGCGTGGGCGAAACGCTCGCCGAGCGCGACGCGGGCCAGACGCTGGCGGTGGTGGAGCGCCAGGTCCGCGCGGTGCTCGAGGCGCTCGGGCGGCAACCCGGCTTCGGCGCCATCGCCTACGAGCCGGTGTGGGCCATTGGCACCGGGAAGGTGGCGAGCCCGGCGGACGCCGAGGCCGTGCACGCCTCGATCCGCGAGCAGCTCACCCGAGCGTCGTCGGCGCTCGGTGCGAGCACGCGCATCCTCTACGGCGGCAGCGTGAAGGCCGACAACGCCGCCGAGCTTCTGGCGCAGCCCAACATCGACGGGGCGCTGGTGGGTGGAGCGTCGCTGGACGCCGTGGGGTTCGGCAAGATCGTCGAAGCCGCCCAGCGGGCATGAGCCCCCCGGCCTTCGCCGCGACCCTCGGCTGCCCCTTCAGTGCATTTTCGGGCGGTCTTGGGCCACGAACGCCTGCACGCTGGGCCGGCGCCAGATCTCTCGGGCGTACTCGGAAAGGCGCGCGGGGACCGGATCACCGCTGGCGATCAAGCGCTGCAGCGCCAGCGTGAGGTCCACGTCGGCGATGGTCACGTAGTCGAACAGCGAGCCGCCGCTCTCGGGCAAGAGGCGCTCGGCCACGTCGACCAGCTTGTTGCGCGCGGCCATGGCCTTCGGCGACAGCGGCGTGGTGACGGGTGAGAAGAAGATCGACGTGGTCGGTCGCGCCTCGCGCAGCGCGGCCAGATCGGTGCGCAACCACCCCATGATCTGCCGGGCTCGCCCGCGGTCGCGCAGCGATGCCGGCAAGAGGGGGGGGTACTCGGGCGGGCTGAACGTCTCTTCCAGGTATTCGACGATGGCCATCGACTCGGACAGCACGAAGCCGTCATGCTCGATGGCCGGCACGCGCGCGGTGAGCGAGGCGTCGCGGTACTCCGGGGTGGTCTGCTCGCCGGCGGTGAGGTCGAGCGAGCGGATCTCGAAGTCGATGGCCTTTTCCTTGAGGGCGACGAATACCGTCAGCACCCACGGGCTGTCCCACATGCTTTCGCCGAAGAGCGTGATCATCCGGCTGGGGAGGATCGTGCGTCAGGGCGCGGGCCGCAAGCTCAGCTTACGCCGCCGGCGTACAGCACCAGCGTGATGGCTTCGATCTGCTCGACCAGCTTCGGGTTGACGTTGCCGTCGAAGACCAGGGCCTTTTCCAGCTCTTTTCGCGCGCCCTCCAGGTCGCCCTTCTCGATCAGCTTGGCCGCTTTCTGGGCGGCGAGCTTCGCGCCGCCCGAGCGCGCCAGCTCGTCCAGGCCCTTGCTGCGGATGCTGACCGGCGGCGGCGCTTCGGTCTTGGGGGCAAGGGCTTCTTCCAGGCGGCGCTTGCCGCGCTGAAGGCCCATGTCGTACCGGATGCGCAGCTCGCGATTCGCGAGCACGCGGTAGGCCTCGGTGCCCCGCTGGAAGATGCGCCGCACCACCGCCAGCACCGGCTCTGGCGAGTCACGGAACAGATCGGGGTGGAACGAGAGCGCGAAGCCCCGAAACGCGTCGCGCAGTGTCTCTTCGTCACAGATCTCGAGCACGCCCAAGATCTCGTAGTAGCTCGAGTCGTCGAGAACGTCGTGCCACTCTTGCAGGCGCTCGAGGGTGACCCGATCGGTCATGACATCATCGGCATCGCGGCGTGGCGGGCGGCCATCTCGGCGACGTTGCCCATGTCCGGAACGGCGACCAAGCGCACAGTGACGCGAGCTTCGTGCCCGGTGGCAACGTCCACCGCGCGCACGTTGAGGATGCCGTCGGTGTCGAGGCCGAAGAGCACGTCGATCTTCACCTGACCGCGCGGCGCGGGCCGCAAGCCCGAGAGCTCGACCTCGCCGAGCAGGGTGTTCTCGCGGAACAGCTTGGATTCACCCTGGGCCACGCGCACGCGCACCGTGGTCTGGTTGTCGGCGGCGGTGACGAACGTGCGGCTTCGCTCGCAGGGCACCGGCGAGTTGCGACCGATCACCGGATCACAGAAGCCCTGCACGGTCTCGACGGTGAGCGTCAGCGGCGTCACGTCGACCAAGAGCGGCGTGGCAGGCCCGGGCGCCATCTGCTGGATGGCCGGGCCGGCGAGGCCGGGCATGGCGGCGGCAACCCCCAGCGGCGGCGCCCAGGCGGGCGACGCGGTCTGGCGCGGATTCTGGGCTGCTTGCGGCATGGGCGGCTGCGCGGCGAAGGGCGGCGGGGCGCCGAGCGGCGGCGCGCCGAGCGGACCCCCGAAGGGCGCGCCCGGGCTGAAGGGCGGCGGCATGCCCGGCGCCGCGCCCGGGGCGGGGAAGGGCGACGGCACCTCGTGCATGGGCGCGGTGGGGATCGGCGGGGCGCCGTGCGGCGGCGAGACCAGCGTGCTCGCCTGACCGAAGGGCCCCGGCAGACCCGCGGCGAGCGCGGGGTTGGGAGAGGTCGGCGTCGCCAGTGAGCCCGGCACGCCGCGCATGGGCGGCGGCGGCGGCTGAGCGTGCATCTGCATCGTGCCCCCGAGACCGAGTGGCGCCTGGGCCTGCGGCGAGGTCGCCGTGTCCATCGTCATGTCCTCGTCGTCGGGAATGCTGGGGAGCGGCAGCGCTTGTTCGTCGATCGACACGCGCGAGCGCCGCTTGTGGACCTCGGTGACCTCGTCCGTGCTCATCGGGCCGGCCATGCGCCGGAGATCGGCGGTGTTCGGGCTCTGCACCGCGCTGGGGTCGTCGTACTGGATCTCGTCGTCGCTCAGCCGGTGCGCAATGCTCTCTTCCTTGGGCTTCGGAGCAGGGCCTTGCGGTTGCGTGGTGCGGGGCTTCTGCGGGGTGCTGGCGTAGCGCGCCAGGAAGCTCGCGATGTGCCCGGCTTCGGCGGTCGGGTCTTCGAGGCCGGGCAGCTGGATCGGCGCGCGGTCGGGCACCATGATCTGGCTGGGCCCTTCGCCGAACCCACCCGGATCCGTCATGCGGCGCGCCTTCTCGGCGTCGGGCCCCAGGCCCGAGCCCGTGGGCACGCGGCCGCGCGCGCCGAGCCCCGCCACCGTGCCCGGTGGCGCCGTTCCGGGCGCTGCCGAGCCGGGCGGCGGCGCCACGCCTTGGCCGGTTTCGACCCGCTGGCGCGGGTCGCCGGGGACGACCACACGCTGCGCGGCGCCGATCGGCAGCTGACGCGCGCCCGAGTCCGCCTGCACGCCGGGGCTGGTCGGGCTGCGGGTGCGGCCGCCGTACGGCTCGGTGCCCGGTTCGGCGCTCACCGGCGGGCGCTGCATGCCCGGCGGCCAGGTCTGACCCTTGCGCGCGATGGGCCCGCGCGAGGCCGGTGCCGGCGCCGCCGGAAGCTCGCGGCGACGCTCGGTGCCCCCGGTCAGGGCAGCAGCCTGGATCGCAGCGCCGATCGCCACCACCTCGTCCGGGCTGATGTGGCCCAGCACGGGGCGTTTGAAGAACGCCTCGACGTGCTGTCGGACGAGCGGGATGCGCGTGGAGCCGCCGACCAGCAAGACCTGATCGAAATCCCCGGCGCCCAGGCGGGCGATGTTCATCGCCTCACGGCACACGTCGAACGTGCGCTCCACGATCGGACCGACCAGCGCTTCGAACTCGCCGCGGGTCATGCGGAACTCGAGATCGAGCGGCCTGCCGCCGGGCCCGTGGGCGACCTCGGGCAGGCGCAGCGTGACCTCGCTCTCGCGCGAGAGGCGGACCTTCACTTCCTCGGCGGCTGCGCGCAGCCGCTCGTAGGCCTGTCCGTCGGCGCGCGGGTCGGTCTTGTGCTGCTGCAAGAACATGTTGGCCATGCGCTCGGCGATGGCCAGATCGATGTCGTCCCCACCCAGGAAGGTGTTGCCCGCCGTTGCCAGCACCTCGAACACGTTCTCGCTCAGATCGAGCAGCGTCACGTCGAACGTGCCGCCGCCGAAGTCGTAGACCGCGATGCGCTCGTTGGTGGTCTTGCCGTAGCCGTAGGCCAGCGCGGCGGCCGTGGGCTCGTTCAGGATGCGCATCACCTCGAGGCCGGCGACACGGCCGGCGACCTTGGTCGCGGCGCGCTGCAGGTCGTTGAAGTTGGCGGGTACGGTGATCACCGCCTTCTCGACCGGTGCTCCGAGCGCGGCCTCGGCCACCGCCTTGGCGCGGCGGAGCACGAACGCGCTGATCTCGGGCAGGGTGTAGGTCTGCCCGCGGGCCACCACCAGCGCGGCCTGGCCCGGCCCCTCGCGCATCTCGAAGGGGAAGCGCTCGCGCGCCTTCTTCACCTCTTCGCTGTCCCAGCTGCGACCGATCAGGCGCTTGATCGAGTAGACGGTGTTCGCCGCGTCGACCAACCGCCGGTCCTTGGCTCCCTTTCCCACCAGCACGTTGCCGCTGGGGTGGAACGAGACCACCGACGGGATCAGTCGGCTGCCCTGCTCGTCGGCCAGCGCCGCCGCGTGCCCTTCCTTGACGACGCCGACGACTGTGTTGGTCGTGCCCAGATCGATTCCCACTACCGTCATGCTGCGTGTTCTCCGTGCAGGGCCGCCCGTGGGGCACCGAGCTCGCTCGCGATGCGACCGAGCGCTTCATCGTACCAGCGCATCACCTGACGCCCGAAGGGCCACATCCAGCCGTAGTCTGGCCCGGTGAACCGCCGCACGATCCGAGCCCGCAGCTCGGGCGACCGGGCGGCCGCCAGCCCGCAGAGCTCGGCGGTGGCGCGCAGCGTCTCGGCGTACGCCTCCCATTCGATCCGCGCGCGGCCGTAGGCCAGCCCGAGCGGAAAGAACGGCACCAGGTACAGGAAGGTCATCAGGGCCGCGCCGTACCGCCGCCGCTGGCGCAGGTGCACGCGCTCGTGTCGGAGCACGATGGCGCGCTCGACGTCCGAAGCGCCGCTCCATGAGGCAGGGACGTACAGGGTGTCTCCGATGACCGTGTGGTACACGGTGAGGTAGCCGGCCTGGCCCCCAAATGTCACGATTTTGAGGGTTCGATCGATCGCCCGGCTGAGCGGATCGTCGCGCTTGTCTACGATGCGAAAGTTCGGAAACTCCAGGACAATGTCCTGGATCAGGCGCTCCGAAATCGACACGGACGATAGCCTAGCATTCAGCCGAGCCGATCGCCTGGCCCCAGCGCCCGGCCGTTGAGCAGATCGGCTGCCCCGAGCTCCTTCTTGCCTTCCAGCTGGGCGCGCACGATCTCGAGCGACCCCGAGCCGGTGGCCACCAGCAGCTCACGTCCGATGCCCAGCTCGACCGTGCCGGGCGCGCCCGGCGCGTTCTGGGTGGAAACACGGGCCCGCGTCAGCTTGAGGTGCTTGCCGCGGACCGTGGTGTGGGCGGCGGGCCGCGGCGCCATGCCGCGCACCAAATCGACGATTTCTCGGGCCGATCGAGCCCAGTCGACGCGGGTGTGCTGCTTGTCGATCAGGGGCGCGTGGGTGGCCTGGCTCCCGTCTTGCGGCGCCGCCGTCAGCTCGCCGCGGGCGACCCGCGGCAGATCTTCGCGGACCACCTCGGCGGCGAGCGCCGCCAGCCGCTCTGCCAGCTCGCCGGCGGTCTCGTCGGGGCCGATCGTGAGCTTTCGCGTGGCGAACACCGGTCCGGTGTCGAGCCCGGCGTCCATTTGCATCAGGCTGATGCCCGTCTCGGTCTCGCCGCCAGCGATCGCCCAGTTGATCGGCGCAGCCCCACGGTACTTGGGCAAGAGCGAAGCGTGCAGGTTCACGCAGCCCAGACGCGGGGCCGCGAGGACGCCTTCCGGCAGAATTCGGCCGTAGGCCATGACCACGGCCACGTCGGGGGCCAGCTGGCAGAGCCAGCGCTCGAGCTCGCCGGTCCTGACCTTGGCGGGCTGGTGGACGGGCAGGCCCAGGCGCAGTGCGGCGACCTTCACCGCCGGCTGGCTGAGCCCGAGGCCGCGCCCTGCGGGGCGGTCGGGCTGGCACACCACTGCCACGACCTGGGTGGTCTCGTGCAGAGCCTCGAGGGCGGCGACCGCGATCGCCGGTGTACCGAAGAAAACGCTGCGAATGCGGGACGCCGAGCTCATGCCTTTGAAGTTCCGCGTCGAGCATAGACGCATTCGGCCGCCGTGCTTAGCTTGACCCGCGTGCCCGATCGTCACAAAAGTCGGGCGACCCCCCGAGTCGGGTCGAAAGGTACCCCATGAGTGAGAAGAAGAAGCCCGCGCCCGCCGCCCAGCCTCAGGAAGAGGAGGTCCGGTTCGGTGACGAGCTTGCGGTGTTGCCGATTCGCAACGCCGTGTTGTTCCCCGGTGCGGTCGCCCCCTTCGACGTGGGCCGCGAGAAGAGCGTCGCTCTGGTCGAAGACGTGCACAACCTGCCGTCGCCCGTGATCGCGATCTTCGCTCAGCGCGATCCGTCGACCGACGACCCGGGCGCCGACGACCTGTACCCGGTGGGGTGTGCGGCCCGGGTGCTCAAGGCGCTGAAGCACTCGAGTGGCAACTACTCGCTCATCTTGCAGGGCATCACCCGCATCCGCCTCGACGGCCTGACCCAGAGCACCCCTTACCTGAAGGCCAAGGTCGCCAAGGTCGAGGCGCCCGCGGCGGAAGACGTCGAGGCCGAGGCGCTGGCCATGAGCCTGCGCGACGTCGCCAAGCAGGTCATTCAGCTGATGCCCGAGCTGCCGCGCGAGGCCGGCTCGCTGATCGACTCGATCCAGGCGCCAGGCGCGCTGGCCGATCTGGTGGCCGCGAACCTGGATGCGCCGGTCGAAGAGAAGGCGCAGCTGATCGAGACCATCGAGGTCAAAGAGCGGATCCGCAAGGTGCTTCGGCTGCTGACCCGTCAGCTCGAGATCCTCAAGATGCGCGAGCGCATCAACTCGCAGATCAAAGAAGAGATGGGGAAGAACCAGCGCGAGTACGTGCTTCGGCAGCAGCTGAAGGCGATCAAAGAAGAGCTGGGCGAAGACGACGGTGACCAGGGCGATCTGGACGGCCTCGAAGAGCGGATCGCCAAGGCGAACCTGCCGAACGAGGCCGACAGCGTGGCCAAGAAGCAGCTCAAGCGGCTGCGTTCGATGCAGGTGGGCAGCGCCGAGTACACCGTGGTGCGCACCTATCTCGACTGGATCCTCGATCTGCCGTGGAGCAACTCGACCGAAGACAACATGGAGATCATGGAGGTCCGGAAGGTCCTCGACGAAGATCACTATGGGCTCGAGAAGGTCAAGAAGCGCATCGTGGAGTACCTGGCGGTGCGCAAGCTGAAGAAGGACAAAAAAGGGCCAATTCTCTGCCTGCTCGGCCCGCCCGGCGTGGGCAAGACCAGCCTGGGGCGGAGCATCGCCCGGGCGCTGGGCCGCAAGTTCGTGCGCGTGTCACTCGGTGGCGTGCACGACGAGGCCGCGATCCGCGGGCACCGCCGCACCTACGTCGGCGCGCTGCCCGGACAGATCATCCAGGGCATGAAGAAGGCCAGCACCATCAACCCCGTCTTCATGATGGACGAGGTGGACAAGATCGGTCACGACTTCCGCGGCGATCCCAGCGCGGCGCTGCTCGAGGTGCTCGACCCGGAGCAGAACAACACCTTCGCCGATCACTATCTCGAGATCCCCTACGATCTCTCGAACGTGATGTTCGTGGCCACGGCCAACGTGGCCGACCCGATCCCGCCGCCCCTGCGCGACCGCATGGAGATCCTGGAGATCCCCGGGTACACCCGGCGCGAGAAGCTGGCCATCGCGCGCCAGCACTTGATCCCGAAGCAGCTCGAAGAGCACGGGCTCAAGACCGAGCAGCTTCAGATCATGGACGAAGCGGTGGAAGAGATCATCGAGCACTACACCCGGGAAGCGGGCGTGCGCTCTTTGGAGCGGCAGGTGGCCAGCGTGATCCGCGGCGTGGCAGTGAAGGTGGCCGAGGGTGACCTCACCCCGCGCACCGTGAAGACCGAGGACGATCTGCGCGAGTACCTGGGGCCAATCAAGTACACCAGCGAGGTCGCCGAGCGCACCGAAGAGACCGGCGTGGCGACGGGCCTGGCCTGGACCAGCGTGGGTGGCGAGATCCTGTTCATCGAGGCCACTCGCATGTTCGGCACCGGCAAGCTGCAGCTCACCGGGCAGCTCGGCGACGTGATGAAAGAGAGCGCGCACGCTGCGCTGTCGTACCTGCGGACCAACGCCGAGAAGTACGGCGTGGCCAAGGACTTCCTCGAGAAGAGCGACATCCACATCCACATCCCCGCCGGGGCCATGCCGAAAGACGGGCCCAGCGCCGGCGTGACCATGTTCACCGCGCTGGTGAGCCTGATGACCGGGATCCGGGTGCGCCACGACGTGGCCATGACCGGCGAGATCTCGCTGCGCGGCCGCGTGCTGCCCATCGGCGGCCTGAAAGAGAAGACGCTGGCGGCCCACCGCGCTGGCATCAAGCGGGTGCTGGTTCCGGAGCGGAACAAGGCCGACCTGGAAGAGGTCCCGAAGGAAGTTCGCGACGAGCTCGAGTTCGTGATCGTCAACAAGCTGGACGAGGTGCTGGCCGCGGCGCTCGAGAGCATGCCGCAGCCGAGCCAGGCGTACCTGGACGCGGTCGCGGCGGGCAAAGAGGCGCAGCCGACCTCGAACTGACCCGAGGCCCAGCAGGCGGAGCGGCCATCGCGCGCGGAGACGAGTGCGATGGCCGAGCCGCTTTTGTGGGCCCTGGTGCTGGTCGCCGCGGCGATGCACGCCAGCTGGAACGCGCTGGTCAAGCACGCCAGCGAGCGATGGCTGACCTTCGCCGTGGTCAGCGCCACCGGGGCGCTGGGCTTTCTGCCGGTCGCGCTGGCGCACGGGCCGCCGGCGCCGGCGGCGGTGCCGTTCCTGGCGGCGTCGGGCGTGATCCATCTCTTCTACTTCTCGTTCCTGGTCTTCGCCTACACGCACGGCGACTTCTCGCAGACCTATCCCATCGCTCGCGGGCTGGGGCCGCTGATCGTCGGCCTGGTCTCGCTCGCGGTGCTGCACGAGCCGGCTCGGCCGGCGAGTGTGATGGGGGTGGTGATGGTTTCGCTCGGGGTGATGGTGCTCGCCAGCGGGGGCGGTCCGAGCGCCCGACGGGGCGTTGGCTTCGCCGCCGCCACCGGCGTGTTCATCGCCGCCTACACCCTGGCCGACGGCCTGGGTGTGCGCGCGTCGCCCTCTCGGCTTTCGTACATCGCCTGGCTTCATCTGACGATCGGGCTGCCGTTCAGCGCGTTCGTCTTCTGGCGCCGGCGCGGCGCCGTGGGTCCGTTCCTGCGTGCCCACGGCCTGCGCGCGGCGCTGGCCGGGGTGCTGGCGGCGCTGGCCTATTCGCTGGTGCTGTTTGCCATGAGCCGCGTGTCGCTGGCCGTGGTGGCGGCGTTGCGCGAGGTCAGCGTGGTGTTCGCGGCGGTGATCGGCGCGCGCGTGCTGCGCGAGCCGCTGGGACGGCGCCGCTTGCTGGCGGCCGGGGTGGTGGTGATCGGGATCGCGTGCCTGGCGGCGGGGCGGGCCTAGGCCGAGCCCGTCTCGTCGGCGCCGCCGCGCGCGCGGCCGCCGAACAGCGCCAGGCGCAGGTACGCGAGCTGGCTCTTGGCCACCGCCTTGACCTGATCGACGCGGTCCGAGTCTCGCACGCTCTTCCGGGTCGAGAGCGCGCCATCTTGGTACAGCTCCCGGGTCTTCAGGCGCTGCAGCTTGCCGCTCGACGTCTTGGGCAGCACGCCGGCCGCGAGCGGCAGCACCTCTTCGAGGGCCAGGCCCGTGACCTCCATCACCCGGGCGCGGACTGCCGAGACCAGCTGCTCGCGCGCGGCGGGATCGTCGGTGCCGGTCTCGAAGGCCAGGACGACGCACTCGCCTTCGCCGTCGGCGCCCTCGGTGCCAAAGGCGATCACGTTGCCCTTGCGCACGCCGTCGACCTGGCTTGCCGCCCACTCGATGTCTTGCGGGTAATAGTTGCGGCCGCGGACGATCAGCAGCTCTTTCGAGCGACCACAGACGTGGGCCGCGCCATCGGCCAGGTAGCCCAGGTCACCGGTGCGGTACCAGCCCCCGGCGAAAGCCTGGGCCGAGAGCGCGGGATCCTGGAAGTACCCGCTGAACACGCTGGGGCCCCGCAACCGAAGCTCGCCCACCGCGCGCTCGGGCAGCGGCTCTTTGCTGTGGTCGTCGTCCAGCGCGAACACGCCGATCTCGTGCCCGGCGAAGGGACGCCCGCACGAGACGATGCGGGTTGCGCCGTCGTCGTGGTGCGGAACCGCGCGACCCTCGGCCAGCGCCGCGGTCTGCACGCGATCGGTGGGAACGCCGCGCGCGAACGACACGGCCAGCGTCGACTCGGCCAGGCCGTACGCCGGGTAGAACGCCTCTTTGCGGAAGCCGACCTTGGCGAAGGTCTCGGCGAAGCCTTCGAGCGCCTCGGCGCGGATCGGCTCGGCGCCGCAGCCCGCGACGCGCCAGTGGGACAGGTCCACGCCCTCGAGCTCGGCCTGGCGCACGCGCTTGACGCACAGCGCATAGGCGAAGTTCGGACCGAAGGTCATGCTCGCGCCGTAGTGCGACATGGCCCGAAGCCAGCTCGACGGTCGGAACAAGAAGGTGAGCGGCGAGAGGAAGGTGGTCTGGATGGTCCCCACGATGGGCGAGAGCACGAAGCCGATCAGCCCCATGTCGTGATAGAGCGGCAGCCACGAGAGCGCCGAGTCCACCGTGGGATCGATCGCCAGGCCCTCGACGTTGATGTTGCGGATGTTCGCCAGGAGGTTCTGGTGGGTGACGCACACGCCCTTGGGGCGGGCGGTCGAGCCGCTGGTGAACTGCAGGAAGGCCAGGTCGTCGGGGGCGATGGCGGGCGGGCGCAGCGGGCCGCGCGCGTCTTCCAGGGCGGCGAAGGTGGTGACCGTGCGGAGCGCGGGGCAGCTGGCCTGCACGTTGCCGAGCACGCTCTTGATCACCGGCGAGGTGATCAGCACCTTGGCGCTGCAGCGCTCGACGATGTGTCGGGTGTTGTCCAGGTAGCCCGAGAGCTGGCCCGCGCCCATGGGCGGGTAGATCGGGACCGGGACCACGCCGGCGCGCAGCGCGGCCAGGAACGCGAACACGAACTCGGCGTTGTCCGGCAAGATCAGCGCGACGCGGTCGCCCTTCTCCAGGCCCAGGGCCTGCAGAGCGCCGCCGAGGGAGCGGGTGCGCTCTTCGATGGCCTCGAAGCTGTGGAACTGGTCGACCCACTTGTCGTTCTTCACGAAACGGAAGCCGCGACCGCCGCCGCGGACGGCGGCCAGCTCGATGGCGTGGGCCAGATGGGTGGGTTCCATGATTTGCTCGAGGCTCGGGTGAGGGGCGGCGCACGCTACCACGAAGTCTGCGCGCGGCGATGAGCGCAGCTGCGCTCGCCGATCAACCCGTGCGCACCAGCTCTGCGCCGCGGCACTCGAAGCGCCGGAGCGTGACGTGCTTCTTCACCCAGCTCGCGACCAAGAGCGCGCTTCCGGTCCACGCCGCACGCGCGCTCGGGCCGCCATAGTGCGAGGGCAACACCGGCCCGAGGCGACTCAGAGGCCGCGTGAAATCCACCGAGAGCGGCGGCGCGCCGGGGGCGGTGAGCCGCGGCCGGCCCAGCACGCACTCGAGGTGGGGGTTCGACAGATCCACGCTGCGCTCGGGATCTCCCAGGCCGCCGATGAAGAGGCCGCGGCGCCCGTCGGCGCACTCGTGCACGTACAGGGCCTCGCGACCCACCGCCAGGGCGCCGAGCGGCTCGCACCCGGGACCGGGCTTCGACAGGCCGACGTAGAACGGCGCCTCTTGGCGCATGAAGGCGGTCACCTGGGGGCGGTCTCCGGTGCGCGAGCAGAATGCGTAGTGCCAGCGCTCGCCCACCAGGGCGAAACCTGCCAGCGCAGACGAGCACGGTGACGGCACGGTGGCGGGCAGGCCGCGGAGCTCGGGGCCGGTGGAGAGCAGCTCGCGGAAGCGATACGCAGCGCAGCGCTGGCCGCCGTCGCAGCTCTCGTCGCGTTCGCGCGTCAGCGCCACCATCTGGTTCTGGTCGCTGACCGCGAAGTCCACGTGCCCGCGGCGCGTGGGGTCACCGAGGCTGGCCTCGGCCAGCGGGAAGGCCGGGCTCAGGGTCTTCGTCGCCGCGTCGCCCAGCGCTCCGAAGCTGGCGGCGCCCTGCTTGGAGCGCGTGACCCAGGCCAGACCGACTCGGTGGTCGAGGGTGGCCCCCGCGATCTCGACCACCGGATCGGTGGTCGCTCCGATCACCGCGAGCGGTTCGCCCTGAGCGTGCCCGGTGGCATCGAGCACCGCCACGCCCAGCCCCCCGCCGGCCTGGCCCCACGCGAGCACGGCTCCGTCGTCGACCGCCAAGAGCTCGAACGCGACCTCGTCGCTCACCGCGCGCTCGGGAAGCGGCGCGCGGGGCGCGGCGCTTGCGGTGGTGGTGGCCGAGGGAGCGGGGGTGGGCGGCGCCCGGCGCGAGTTGCACCCGAGCGCCAGCGCGCAGCCCAGCGCGATCAGCGATCGTCCCACAATCGGATCCCGCCCCGAAGGCCCTGCACGTTCTCGAAGCGCACCACGTTCTCGGGCAAGTCGAGCTGCAGCTTCTTCGCGTTGCCCCCGCCCAGGTAGAGGACGTCGTAGTTGAAGATCGGCGCGAGCTGGTCGAGCATGCGGCCGACCCGCCGGCTCCAGCGCTGCTTGCCGACGCGATCGAGCTCGGCCTCGCCCACGCGCTGTTCGTAGGTCAGCTCTTTCTCGAAGGGGTGGTGGCCGAGCTCGAGGTTCGGCACCAGATGCCCGCGGGTGAAGAGCGCGGCCCCGAGCCCGGTGCCCAGCGTGAGCACCATCTCGACCCCTTCGCCCTTCACCACGCCGTACCCCTGGAGATCCGCGTCGTTGATCACGCGCACCGGGCAGTCGGCGAGCTCGGCCACCTCGGTCTCGAAGGCCTGACCTGCCCACAGCAGGGTGTCGAGATTGGGCGCGGTCTTCACCACCCCGCTCCGCACCACGCCGGGGAAGCCGACGCTGACGCGGTCGAACGGGCGGTGGTTGCCGAACATGCGGCCAAGCACCTCGAGCACGGCGGCGGGCGACGCGGGCTTCGGGGTCAGCTCGCGCGTGCGTTCGGTGACGGGATGGCCCGCGCCGTCGAGCACCAGCATCTTGATACCGGTGCCGCCGATGTCGACCGAGAGCGTGCGCAGGGCAGGGGAGGTCATGGCGCGGGTAAAGCTCCGGAATGGCTCACGGGGTGCGAGCGTAGACGATTCATGGCGCCGCTGCCCATGCTGTGGAGGCAGGCGCCGGTTGCGGCGCGGCATCGAGATCGCTACGGTCCGCCGACCGTGCTTCGCCCGAGCGGTCTCGTTCTTCTGGCCTGTGCGGTGGCGTGCGCCCAGGCGCCGCCGGCGGGCGAAGCCGCCCCGAGCCCCACGCCCAGCGCCGCGCCGGCCGCCGCGTCGGCCGAGAGCGCGCGCCTGGCCGACTGCCGCGCGAAGATCGCCGCAACCGAGGCCCAGCCGGCCGAGCCCGGGGCCCCGGGCCTGGAGCAGCGGCGCGCCGAGATCTTGGGGCGGGCCAAGGCCGAGCCGGTCCTGTTCCGGCGCGCGCCGAAGCCAACCAGCGGTTCGGTCGAGGTCGAGAGCCTGCGCGCACAGCTTCACTCGAGCCCGTCGCCGGGCTGGGCGCTGCACGGCGTGTACAAGACCGTGGGCAATCGCCCGGACGTGGCGCGGGCGCTGCTCTTGTCCGAGGGCTATCTCTACTCCGAGATCCCGTCGCTGGCCGCGAGCTTCGTCGACGTGGTGGAGCTGCACCACCTGTTTCGTGAGCCCGAGATCACGCTGCAGCGCGGGGGGCAGACGCTGCGGGCCAAGAAGGGGAAGTTCTTCTGGTACGAGTATGTCGACGGCCCCGAGCGCGGCCAGCGCGCCCGGCTGCTCTTGTTCGATCGCGTCTGGGTCAGCGGAAAGGATCCGGGTCCGCCCCTGCACCTCGATCTGCGTCGGGTGGCGGCCGACGCCGGCATGGAGCGGGTGCGGGTCCGGCGCATCACCGCCGAGCAGGTGCTGGCCGACGCGCGCCACGGCGGCCACTGGGTGCCGACGCTGCTTCGGGTGAAAGACGGCGCGCGCCTCGAGCTCGAGTGCCAGGCCGAGCCCGCCGAGCACCAGGCCGAGATCGCCCACGCGCGCGGCTTGGCCTTGCGCCGTCAGCGCGCGGTCGATCGCGTGCGCGGCGCCATCGTGACGATGGTGGGTGAGGCGCTGCCCTTCGACGAGCCGAAGACCGAAGAAGGCCAGCAAGACGGCAACCTGCGCCCCGCCTGGCGCTGGGCCTACACCCACGGCTGGGACAGCTACACCTTCAACGAGGACACCTACATGGTGTTCGACCTGCAGGGGCGTCCGAAGGTGCCGCAGGTGTGCATCGACTTCGTCACCGACGCGTTCGAGCGCGCCAGCGGCACCTGGTGGGGCGATCGCACGGCCGAGCGGCAGCGCATCCGAGGCCAGGTGGACTTCGACGACGTGGGCATCGACAACCGACGAAGCGTGGAAGTGTTCTTGCGCTTCGCCAAAGATCGGCCGGAAATGTTCGACGTGACCCGGCTGCCCGACGAAGAACGGATTCGGTTCAGCGAGCGTGGCGCGTTCTTCGCGCACCTCGGCGAGCACGCCGACCGTTACGTGCCCGGCGACGTGGTGGCGATCCACGGGCCGCGCAGCGATGGCGAGAACCACTGGCACTCGTTCTTCGTCTACGACTCCGATCCGCTCACCGGACTGCCGACGCTCTTGGCCAGCAACGCCGGAAGGCCGCGCATTCGCTCGTGGGAGGGCGAGATGCGCGCCGCGCCCCTGCGCAGCATCCACAGTCGCGTGCGGCCGCGCCTCGAGTGGCTCGAGGCGGTCATCCGGCTCGACGCCGCCGCGGCCACCCGCGAGCCCCCGCCGCTGATCTCTGCCCCGATCTGAGCCATGAAGCGCAACCTGATCTCCGCTCTCTTCTGCCTGACCGCCTGCGCGGCGCCGCCCGCGGCTCCGGTCCGGCAAAGGCCCACGCTGCCTGCGCTGGCCCCGGCGGCCGTGCCCGCCTCGCGCGACGACGGCCGCTTGCCGCCTGGTGTGCGCCCCACGCGCTACCACCTCGAGCTCACGGTCGACCCGCGCGACAAGAGCTTCTTCGGCCGCGTGCGCATCGGGGTCGAGATCGAGACCCCCACGCGCGCGGTCGTGCTGCACGCCAAGGGGCCGAAGATCCTGACGGCCGCCGTGAGCGCCGCGCGGGGCAAGCAGTGGGCCAAGCCCAGCCTGCGCATGGCGGCTCATGGCAAGGCCGAGCCGGAAGAGCTGGTGCTCGAGCTCGAGCACGAGGTGCCGGCCGGGCGCGCGGAGATCGATCTGCAGTACGAGGCCCCGTTCGGTCCGAACCTCTCGGGTCTGTATCGCGTGGACGAGGGCGGCAAGGCGTTCGCCTTCACCCAGTTCGAGCCCAACGACGCACGCCGCGCGTTCCCGTGCTTCGACGAGCCGGGGTTCAAGGTGCCGTTCCAGGTGTCGATCACCGTGCCCGAAGGAATGCTGGCGGTGGCCAACACCCCCGAGCTTCGGCGCCGCGAGACCCCGGCGAGCGGGCTCACCAGCTACGAATTCGTCGCCTCCGAGCCGCTGCCTGCGTACCTGGTCGCGTTCGCCGTGGGCCCCTTCGAGGTGCGCCAGGGCGCACGCGACCCGGTGCCGATCCGCCTGATCACCCTGCCGGGCAAGAGTCACATGGGTCAGCTCGCCCTCGACGCCGCGCGGGACGAGCTGGCGATCTTGGCGGACTATTTCGGCACGCCGTACCCCTACGCCAAGCTCGATCTGGTCGCGGTGCCCGAGTTCGGCGCCGGCGCCATGGAAAATGCGGGGCTCGTCACCTTCCGGGAAG
>Ga0138256_10001594_pt1 | contig 24473 bp, 23 predicted proteins | sample KNB2016incub_MG_FD_105486 | JGI IMG/M metagenome (GOLD analysis project Ga0138256, IMG submission 105486) | Active sludge microbial communities from wastewater in Klosterneuburg, Austria - KNB2014incub_MG | ecosystem: Engineered > WWTP > Activated sludge > Unclassified | place: Austria...
CCGCGCAAGCTGGCGATTGAAGGCGCGCATCTCAACAACATTCTTGAGCTGCGCACGCTGGCCGATGTGGACCGGCTGAAACAGCTGGCCGTGCCGGGCGCGCGGCTGGTTGTGGTCGGCGCAGGCTATATCGGGTTGGAGGCCGCCGCGGTTGGCGTGCAGCTCGGATTGAAGGTGACGGTGCTGGAGGCGATGCCGCAAGTGTTGTCGCGGGTCGCCGGGCCGGAGATCGGCGCGTTCTATACGCACATTCACCGCGCGGCGGGGACAGATATCCGGCTGGGCGCGCGGCTCGAAGCGTTCGAAGGCGTAGGCCAGGTGACCGGCGTGCGCATCCATGGCGGCGAGATCATCACGGCCGATTTCGTGCTGGTGGGCGTCGGCGTGCTGCCCAATCTCGAACTGGCTTTGCAGGCGGGCCTTGTCTGCGGCAATGGCGTCGTGGTCGACGCCAACATGCGCACCAGCCACCCCGACGTGTTCGCGGCGGGCGATGTCGCCTGGCGGCCCTTGCCGCATTACGGGCGGGAGGGCCGGCTGGAATCGGTCCATAACGCGATCGAGGGCGGCAAGCTGGCCGCCGCCGCCATGCTGGGCCAGCCAGCCCCGGCGCTGGACGTGCCATGGTTCTGGTCTGACCAGTTCGACCTCAAGCTACAGACGGCGGGATTGTGGACCGGGGCGGACCAAACGCTGGTGCGGGGCGACCCGCAAAGCCGCGCTTTTGCCGCGTTTTACCTCAAGGAAGGCCGGGTGATTGCGGTCGATGCCGTCAACGCCGCGCCCGAATACATTGTCGGAAAGAAGCTGGTTGCGTCACAGGCGCAGGTTGCGCCGGCCGAACTAGTGGATAAATCCATTTCCATGAAGGACATCGGCGCTCGCGCGCTGGGTTAGTTCGAAATTCCAAGGAGCGGCGCGACGCCTATGCCGAAGATCACCTACATCGACGCGACCGGCAAGGAACGGGTGGTCGAGGCCAAGAACGGGATGACCGTCATGGAGACGGCCATCAAGCACAACGTTCCGGGCATCGACGCCGATTGCGGCGGGGCGTGCGCGTGCGCGACCTGCCATGTCTATGTGGACGCGGCCTTCACGGATAAGGTGGGCAAGCCCTCGGCGATGGAACAGTCGATGCTGGACTTCGCTGAGAACGTGCAGCCGAACTCAAGGCTGAGCTGCCAGATCAAGGTTCGGGATGATCTCGATGGTCTCCGCGTGACGACGCCCGAGAGCCAGCACTAGCTTTCAACTGAGATGAGGCGGGGAGGGCGCGCGATTTGGCGCGCCTTTTTTCTTGGCTGGAAGAGGGGGCGGGGGCGAAGCCTGTTTGGCGCGAACGCCTATGCGCAGTGGGCTTTGGGCGCCAGCCCGTGCCAGGCGGCGCCCATTTAAGTCAGTCCAAAGCTTTAACTTTCACGCCAATGCGCGCCGGCGCTGATTGCAGTCACAGCGTTTACCACCTCCCGCGCAGCTGCGTCCTGCTCTGCCTCGTCGAGTGAGGACAGGGCGAGCGTTGCGAACAGCGGCCGCTCATCTCTTTGGCTCGCTCGTGTATAGGACGGATCATAATGACGCTCGACCACTTCTTGGACGAGCGCAAGGAATTGGCCCGCGTCCGCCATGAGCCGCCAGCTCTGAAGGCGCTTTCTGCCCGGGAAGACTTCAAGACGTGAAAGGGCCGCCTCCAAAAGCTCCCTGTCTGCTACGACTTCGGCATAGGACTTCAGGAGATATGACGCTCGCGCCTCGAGCGGCGCAGTCAGTTCTATCCGCGGCGCTCTTCGCATGGCCTGCCAGACAGCGGGAGGAAGCGTGCGCTTGCCGATCTTGTTCGACTCCGCCTCCACCAGGATGGGTTTACGGACATCGAAGCTGTTCAGCTTGTCGAGCAGCACCGTTTCGAACCATTTCTGCGAGGGCTGCGATACGCCCGACAGCGCGCCGAAAAGCGATCCGCGATGCTGCGCTAGATCCTCGAGATCTATGACCTGCAAACCGAGGCTTGCCGCCCGCTGAAGGATTGCGGTCTTGCCACATCCCGTTCCGCCGTCGAGTACGACAAATCTTACGCCAAGGTCGCTTTGATAGAGTTTCTTCTGCGCCGCCCGTCGGTAGGTCTGATACCCGCCCCGCAGCACCATCGTGCGCCAACCGATCTGTGCAAGAATGGTGGCCATGGAGCTGGACCGTTGCCCGCCTCGCCAGCAATAGACGAGGGGTTGGAAGGCGGACGTTAAATCGGCTAGCGAAGTTTCAAGATGACGAGCGATGTTTCGCGCCACCAGCGCGGCGCCAACTCGCCGGGCGAGAAACCGTGACTCCTGCACGTAGATGGCGCCGACCTTGGCGCGCTCTTCATTGTTGAGCACGGGCAAGTTTACCGCGCCGGGAATATGGTCTTCTGCAAACTCCCCGGGGCTGCGAACATCGATGATCATGTCAAATTGCGACAGGGCTCTTCGATCGACTGCGTCAGTCACGCCGGGATTTGTCATGTAAGATGGCTAGCTGCTTTGCATTGCGGACCCCAACGCACTGTTGGGGTCATGCATGCCCTGCTATCAAATCAGTCAGCGCAAGCAAGCTGGAGCCCCGCCAATGCCAGAAGACATTCGCCTGACGTCCCTTGCGCACGGGGGGGGATGCGGCTGCAAGCTGTCGCCCGCGGTGCTGCGCGATATTCTGGCGACGATGCCGGTCGCCGCGCCGTTTGCAAACCTGATGGTTGGCGCGGAAACTTCGGACGACGCCGCTGTCTGGCGTCTGAACGACGAACAGGCGCTGGTGGCCACCACAGATTTCTTCATGCCAGTCGTCGACGATCCCTACGAGTTCGGCCGCATTGCGGCCACCAACGCGCTTTCGGATATCTATGCGATGGGAGCGACGCCCATTCTTGCGCTTGCCATCGTCGGCATGCCCGTCGGCGCCATGCCGGTGGACATGATACGGCAGATATTGGTGGGCGGCGCTTCGGTGTGCTCAAGCGCAGGCGTTCCCGTCGCAGGCGGTCACTCGATCGACAGCAAAGAACCCATCTATGGCCTCGTGGCCCTCGGGCTGGTTCATCCCGACAAGCTGCTGACCAATCGGACCGGGCGGGAAGGGGACTTGCTTATTCTCACCAAGCCGCTCGGCGTTGGCATCTACAGCGCCGCTCTGAAACAGAACCGCCTGGATGAGGAGGGTTATGCGGCCTTAATCGCCTCGACAACCAAACTCAACACGCTGGGCATGAAGCTGAGCGGGGTCGATGGCGTCCACGCGCTGACGGATGTTACGGGCTTTGGCCTGCTCGGTCATACGCTGGAGATGGCGCGGGGCGCCGGTCTGGCGGCCGAGATCGACGCGGCGTTCGTTCCCATGCTCCCAGGCGTCGAGGCGCTAGCGCGCGACGGCGTCCGAACTGGCGCAGCAGCAAGAAATTGGGACAGCTACGGAGAAGCGGTGCAAGCGCCGGTTGGCTTTGAGGGCTGGCGGCGCGATGTGCTTTGCGATCCGCAAACGAGCGGCGGCTTGTTAATCGCTGTGGACTCCGAGCAGGCGCCCTCTGTGCTCGCCTTAGCAATGAGGGCTGGCTTTGCAACCTCAGCGATAGTGGGCCGTCTTATCGGCGGCAGCCCCGGCATTGCGATACGCGCCTAAGCCCGATGCATCACATACGCAGTGTACTCAGTGGATAGACCTGGAACGCGACGCTGTTCGCGTCACGCAAGCCCTGGCGGATCCAAGCTGCGCAAGACAGTCCACTAAAGCGGCTGCAGGCTCACCGGTGAACTCGCCCGTTCCAGAGATCCGCACTCAACGCAAAAAAAATGACGAGCGAGACCGGCTCGCACCAAGTAGCCAGCTCTGTGCGGCTCTGACCCGCAGGCTCAGCTAGATCGGGTCAAGCCCCAAGCGCCGCCAGGTCGATGGGCAGGCTGCGTATGCGCTTGCCAGTGGCGGCGAAGATGGCGTTGCAGAGAGCCGGGATCGCCGGTGGAAGAGCGGGTTCTCCAAGTCCCGTCGGATTGTTGTCCGACATGAGGAAATCCACCTGCACCTTGGGCGCCTGGCTCATGCGGATGAAGGGATGGTCCGCGAACGTTCTTTCCTTCACGCGACCGTTCTCCAGCGTGATCTTCTGTCCCAGCGCCGAACCGATGCCGTCCAGCGCCGAGCCTTCGCACATCGCGGTTGCGTGCAGCGGGTTTACGATCTGGCGGCCGACATCGCCGACGATCCAGATCTTTTCCACCTTGAAGGTGCGCTCGCTCATCGCAACCTGCGCAACTTCGGCGAAATAGCCCTGGTGCGAGAAGTAGAAGGCGACGCCCATGGCCGAGCCCGCGGGCAGTTTCCTGCCCCAGCCCGATGTTTCGCCGACCTTCGCCAGCACGGCATGCATGCGGTTCGCGTCAAAATTGCCGGGCGCTCCCGTGCGCGCCGTTTTCAGCAGGTCGAGACGGAATTGCAGCTGGTCCTTGCCCGCCGCATGCGCCAGTTCGTCGATGAAGCTCTGAAAAGCGAAGCCAAGCGCATTGCTGCGCGGCGCACGCAGGGGGCCCGTTGGCGCCGCAAGCGGGATGAGCGACGCGCCGAGGGCGAAATTGGGCACATGGCTGGCTGGAAATTCTCCGGCCGCGATATCGGCGCTGGGCGCGAAACGGCCTCCCTCGCCGAAAGTCACGAAGTGATCCTTGAAGGCGATCAGCTTGCCGTCGCTGTCGATGCCCGCCTTGAAATGATGCCAGCCGGCGGGGCGATAGAAGTCGTGCTGGAAATCATCCGCGCGCGACCACAGCAATTTTACGGGCTTCTTCACGACCTTTGCTACCGCGATGGCTTCGGCGACGAAGTCCGACTGCCTGCGGCGGCCGAACGCGCCGCCGGCGCGCACGATGTGCAGTTTGACATCGGCCTCGGCGATGTTCAGGGCGCGCGCGACATAGGCGCGAGCCTCGCCGGGCATGCGGCTTGGCGTCCAGAGCTCCGCCTTATCGCCGGTGATATTCACGACGCAGACCTGCGGCTCCAGCGTGCCGTGCGCGATGAAGGGGTAATGGTAGGTCGCCTCGACCACTTTGGCGGCCTTGCCAAGCGCCGCGTCGACATCGCCATCCGAGCGGATAGATTGCTCTGGCGTCTTGCCGGAAAGCGCAGCTGCTCCAGCCGCATAGCCTGCGCTGGAGTGCGCGGCGCCGGCGCCCTCATCCCATTTGACCACCAGCTTCTCGCGCGCCTTCTCGGCCCGCCACCAGGAGTTGGCGACGATGGCGACGCCGTCGAGCAGCTCTTCGGGATTGCCATTGCCCTTCACGATGAAGGCGTCGACCACGCCGGGCTGCGCCTTCACGACATCGGCGTTGAACGACACTGCCTTGCCGCCGAACACCGGGCATTTCTGATAGACCGCGTGCAGCATGCCGGGCACGGACACGTCGATGCCGTAGAGCGGCTTGCCCGTGACGATGCGGGGCGCATCGACATTCTTCGTCGGCTTGCCGATGATGGTGAAGTCCTTCGGGTTCTTCAGGCTGACGCTCGCCGGATCGGGTGGGGCGATGCCCGCTGCGCGCGCGGCAAGTTCGCCATAGCCGATGGAACGCTTGCTGCCGTCGTGATGCACGCGGCCCGACGCGGTTCGCAGGCTAGCCTCCGGCACGCCCCACTGGGCCGCCGCCGCCCGCACCAGCATCAGCCGCGCAGCCGCGCCGACACGGCGCATCGGCTCGTAATGCGTCGGCGTGCAATTGCTGCCGCCCGTAGCCTGCCGGCCGTATCTGGCGGCGTCGGCCATCGCTTGTTCAACACGGACATCTTTCCAGTCCACGTCCAGCTCTTCTGCGATCAGCATCGGGAGCATTGTCTGGACGCCCTGGCCTTGCTCCGGGTTCTTGGACACGATGGTGACGGCGCCGTCGGCCGCGATGGTCACGAACACGTTGAGCGCGCCGCCACCCGTCTGGGCGGATGCATCCAGCAATCCGGGCATCGAGAAAGACAGCAGCAGACCGCCGCCGGCCGCGGCGCTGGCTTTCAGGAAACCGCGGCGCGAGGCGCTTACTTCGCGGGAGGCGTGGTCGGGCTTGCTGGCCATGACTATTCCCCGCCGATCTGACGCGCGTCGCCGGTGGGAAGTCCGGCCGCTTCCTTGATGGCGGCGCGGATGCGCGGGTAGGTTGCGCAGCGGCACATATTGCCGTCCATCGCGCTGTCGATGTCGGCGTCTGTCGGCTTAGGCTTGGCGGAGAGCAGGGCGGTCGCCGCCATGATCTGGCCGGCCTGGCAATAGCCGCACTGGGCGACATCGATGCTGAGCCAGGCGGTCTGGACTTGTTTGCCCACTGCCGTCTGTTCGATGCCCTCGATGGTCGTGATTGCGCGGGCTCCCACGCTCTCGATCGGCGTGATGCAGGCGCGGGTGGGGACGCCGCTCAGATGCACGGTGCACGCGCCGCATTGCGCAACGCCGCAGCCGAACTTGGTTCCCTTGAGGTCAAGCTCGTCGCGGAGCACCCAAAGCAGCGGCATGGCGGGATCGACATCCACCGTGCGGGCCGCGCCATTGATCGCGAGCGTATAAGCGGTCACTCGGTCCTCCATAACTGCGCAAAGCGAAGTTTAATGGAAATCCGCTTTATCGCAGCCCTTGGGCGACCTGTTTTTAGAACAAGCTTCGGTGATCAGGTCTCGATTGCAGGCGACGGCGCCACAAAGCGGGCCGGCATTGCACAGATGCGCGGCCTTCATTGGACCGCGAGGTCGGAAACGGCCGCTTTTGCGGGGGATCGCATGCGCAGACACGACCCGGCAAGGGTCCGCCCGGACGCTGAAAATTGATCCGCTGGCGCGGTCCATGCGTATGAAAACGATACGGAGACAACGCATGCGCCTGTTCCCCATTCTCGGTCTTCCGCTGCTCGCTGTGGCTTGCGCTACTGAACGTGTCGAGGAGCCAGCTTTTTCGCTGCGGCTTTCAGATGCTTCCTTCGAGGTGCGTGAGTATGCGCCGACGGTCATTGCGGAAACGACGGTGAAGGGCGATGCGTGGAACTCGCGGTTCGAGGGGTTCGGACCGTTGGCGGACTACATTTTTGCGAAAGGGCGAGACGGCGAGAAGATTGCGATGACCGCGCCTGTCACGCAGTCGCCGCGTGAAAAAATCGCGATGACAGCTCCAGTTACCCAGCGAGCAAGCGAGGCAGACGCTTGGACGATCGCATTCACGATGCCGGCTGGGTATACGCTTGAATCCCTCCCTAAGCCCGCCAGCCTCGCCGTCAAACTCGTCGAACAACCGTCGCGAACGATGGCGGTGTATCGGTTCACGGGGTTAGCCACGGACGGGGACATGGAGGCCGCAGAACGCGCGCTCATGCGAAAGGTCGCAGGCATGGGCATCGAGACGCGCGGCGAAGCCATGTTCGCCTTTTATGATCCGCCCTGGACGCTGCCGTTCATGCGACGCAATGAGGTGATGATCGAGATCGCGCGCAGCCCTGAAGCGTCGGCCTTGAACGCGCCGAAGGTAAGGTAGGATAGTCCGGCGGCTGGTCGCTGCCTGCCGAAGTGCAGGAGCGTGTTTGCTTTCCAATCAGTCGAGGTCGTGGAGATCGCTCGCCGCCGGCCCCGCTTGCCAAGTCGAGGCTAGGTCTCGCGCCGTGCAGAACTGGCCTCAGCAATGAACTTCCTCCATAGGTTGGGATAGCCCGGTTGCCGGATTCATTGGAACGGCGCTTGGCCGTCTTTGCATGTCTCCTGGCGGACACCTAAAATTCCGAAGATTTCTGTGAAGGCGATGGCGGCATGCCGCCTTCCGTCCGACATCCGACACACGGGTCGGCTGTTGCGTCAAATTCGTCGGTCGCGAGCTCGGTTTGGATGTCCAGACGCGCGGCATTGACCCAGGTCAACGCGGCGATGGCCAAAGTCTGGCAGTGAGTCCCTTCATGCGAACGTTGATCGCCCTGATCGTCTTTAGTCTCTGTGGCTGCGCCGGAGAGGCGCCCGGAAGCAGTGGCGGCGCTCGGCTATCGGTGGCGACCGAAACACCTGATCAGGTTGAGGCTGGGCGGCGCATTGTCGAGTTCCAGTGCACCAGCTGTCATGGGGTTCGTACAGACGACAAAAGCCACAATCCACGTGCACCTGCGCTGCGCACGCTTGCCGAGCGCTATCCCGTGACAGGCTTGGAAGAGGCGTTCGCCAATGGCATCATGATCGGCCATCCGGGCATGCCGGAGTTTCGGTTCGATCGCGATCAGATCAAGGCAATTCTCGCCTATCTCGAAAGCATTCAGACGCGCCAGGCCGCCTCTCTCGAGGCTCGTCGACTATAGTCTTTGCTCCAAGGTATTGGTTCGCGTTGAAGGCGTGGCGTTATTGCTCTGACATCTTCGGTTCCTGTGAAGGGTGGAGGGGGGCAGCGCCTGCCTCGAACGATTATCTTTCGCGGTGCACCGCTTCCATCGGTGCAGCGGCGACCCAAACTGATCCTGAGTGCAATAATCTCTCGAAATTCGTGAGTTGCTCGCAACCCACCATGGTTTTGCCCTTTGTTCGAAGCGAAAACCTCCCCCAAAGCGCCTGGCGAGAATGAATGCGCCGCGCGACCCCTTGATCAGATCCGCTCCGTTCAAGTTGCGTCGCCAACCCCAATCCAAAAACTCGCACGCGCTGATGCGCAAGCCTTTCGGCGTTCAATCTTGACGCCGATCAAGTCGCGCGCGTGCGGGCAGGGCAGTATGCCCATCATACAACTGAACCGGGATGTTGAAACTTGGATGCCGCCATATCCATTCGAAGTCGCAATGCCCGACCCAGCCAAGCACAACGTCCAACTATGATCGGAGAAAAAATGGTCCGTCCCCAGCATGCCGTCGCCGCCCTTGCTATCGCTGCTTCGCTAGGCGCCTGCGCGCCTGAGAAGGCGGATGTCCCCGCGCCGGTTGCGAGCGCGCCCGTGGAAGCGGCGCCGGCGAGACCCTCGCTTACCCTTCCCGTCAGCTTGAATGCCGTCATGGTCGCATTGGTCGACCACGCCTCTGAGCCTCTCTGGCTTGATGCGTACGTGCCGCCCTCAACCGAGATGCGGTGGCTGGAAGCTGAACACAACGCCTACCTGATGGCGGTCAGCGGCAAGCTGATCCAGCTGGCAGGAACAGGACCGAACGACGTTGACTGGGTTGCTGATCCCGAATGGATCAAGATGGCTGACGAGATGACGTCAGCCGGGATGAGCGCGCTCGAGGCGGCGAAGGCGAGGAGCGTAGATCAGTTGAACACAGCGGGCGACCGTCTGGTGGAAGCATGCGAAAGCTGCCACAAGAAATTCAAGCCGGGTCTGACGAGCATGGGCATCTATAAGTCGCCCAACTATCCGCCCAAGCCCAACTGATACCTAGGGAGCCAGATGATGGCGTTGGTGCAGGTGGTCTTGAGGCTGGCGCGGAATCCGGGCGCCCCGGAAGGGGACGATACGCAAGGATATGTCATCACCGCGCCTTTGACGGCCGAAGGGCGTGTCTCGGAAAACGAGTGGCGCGAGCACAAATCGGCCTGCACCGTCGTGAGGGTCAAACCCGGAGATGAGCGCGACGCTGATGGTTTGCTGACCCGTCGCGGCGACAACTGGTTCTTTCACTACGATGAACCGCGCGAGGGTGATGACGAGCCAATCTTTCGCTTGTCAGACCATTCGCTTGCGGTCGGCGCCTACATAACTATTCGCGAGAACGATGGACGGGAGAACACCTATCGCGTTATCGAACACGTGCCTGTGGTGAAATCGTAGCAAGGCGTGCTAGGGAATTCGCGACTAGCACGTAGCGGACGAAAGTTACCGATGTGACGCAGCGAAATTTGCCGAAGCTGGCGAGCAGACTGATCGCGGTCGTGCTGGCGGCGGAGGCGGCTAGCTGCGCCACACCGGCCGAAGATCGTGACCGCGATCTCCTGGCGCATTCCGAAAGTGAAGCAACCGGCTGGAAAGGCGTCGACCTCGACGGCCAGGATCCGCTTCAGATTGCCGCCGGGCGTGAGATTGCCGAGCAACATTGTGCATCATGTCATGCGATTGACCGGCGCTCGCGAAGTCCGAACATGGACGCGCCGCCTTTGCGGGATGTTCTTGCAGTGAACGACCCGGACCGGCTGGCCTATCGGTTCATTGATGCGTTGCGCGTAGGTCACGATGATATGCCGCTGTTCGATTTCGACGTACGATCAGCCGATGCGCTTATCGCCTACCTCCAATCCATCAGTGGGATTGCCGACTAGAGCTTTCTGAACAAAAAGTTCGCGCAAAAACGCAGCGGCTGCGCGCAAGATGCTCAGGCGCTTTGTCATACGCGCGGAGCATCGTGCGTCAGCGCCGCACCCTCTGTGTCATGCCTAGGATCGTCTTGATCAGGATCAACAGGTCCGCGCCGGATATGTGCTCTGTGGACACTGGAGGCAAGCACATGCGCGCAGCTTTACTCGTTGCAGTTTTCCTATGTCTGGCGGCGCCGGCGAGCGCGCAAGATAGCGCCGGGATCGCGCGCGGAAGGTATTACGCTGTCCGTGCGTGCGGCGACTGTCACGCCGTTACGGTCGACCAGACGCAATCCGCCAACCCGGCAGCGCCAACATTTGCGGCGGTCGCCAACACGCCGGGCATGACGCCCATGGCGCTCAATGTGTGGCTCCATACTTCGCATCCGACCATGCCCAATCTGATCATCGAACCTGATCGCGTCGCCGATCTCATTGCTTACATCGGCTCTCTCAAGAAAAAGCCGAATTGACGCGGCAAAGTTGGGTAGGTCGGGTCAGACTTGAGGCGGGCGCAGCGTAGGCGAGCTGCTATCGATGGTTCCAAGGCGGCGACTTGAGCCCAATACGACAAGGCGTTGAAACTATTCTCAAGGAGACGCGATGCGACTGGCTCTTTCCCTTGCTCTCCTGACGATGCTTGTCGGCTGCGCGGCGACGCCACGCCCTGACTCAGGGGATGACATCATTGCAAGCCCGGCTCAGATCGAAGCCGGTCGGGTTATGGCGAGGACACATTGCAAGAACTGCCACGCCGTCGGGTTGAGCGACCATAGCGCCGTGCGCGAAGCAATTCCCTTCCGGCGTTTGTCCGAACTCTATCCCGTGAGCGGGCTTGCCGAAGCGTTGGCGGAAGGCATTGTGACCGGGCATCCCAGCATGCCCGAATGGGTTCTCGAGCCGGAAGAAATCACATCCCTGCTTGGCTATATCCAAAGCATCCAGGCCCGCTGACACCGGCGGCGGGTCCGCTCACGTGGGGTTTTGGCGCGGCCGGTGTCTTTTTGGCGCCATCCCGCCAAGACCGCCGTGTCAAATGACGCGAAAATGAGCAGCGCGCTGTTGGCGCGGTCGTGTCCTTGCGACTGCTTTACGCTTTAAACTATGGATGTCATCAACGGCGCAAAGCGGCATCCAATCGGAGACCCAATGCAAACCCAATCCGTCCTCAAGGCGCTTGCTGCGGGCGCGGCTGCTCTCGGCCTGTCCGCCTGCGCCACTCCGGGCGATAGCGGGCGGGAAACGGCCAGCGCCGACGCTCCTGTCGCCATTGCGTCTACGCAGGCCGCGGGACCATTGATCGCCAATGTGCGGCAGCTGACGTTCGAAGGGCTGCGCGCGGGCGAGGGATATTTTTCCGCGGACGGCTCGCAGATGATCTTCCAGAGCGAGCGCGAGGCGGACAACCCGTTCTATCAAATGTATCTGATGGACATGGCGTCCGGAGATGTGCGCCGCGTGTCTCCGGGATACGGCAAGACCACCTGCGGCTGGATCAGCCCCGACAAGAAGCGCGTGATCTTCGCTTCCACGCAGGATGATCCTGAAGCCCGGAAGAAGATGGTCGATGAGATCGCCTTCCGCAAAAGCGGACAAACCCGACGCTATGCCTGGGACTATGATCCTACCTACGACATCCAGGAATTCGATCTTGCGACGGGCAGGTATAAGAACCTGACCGGCACGCTGGGCTATGACGCGGAAGGCGCTTATTCGCCCGACGGCAGGCAGATCGTGTTCTCGTCCAACCGCGCAGTCTATGGGCGCGCGCAAACCGAGGCGGAGAAGAAGCAGCTCGAACAGGACCCGTCCTATTTCCTCGACGTCTATGTGATGAACGCAGACGGATCGAATGTGCGTCAGCTGACCAATGTGCCCGGCTATGATGGCGGCACGTTCTGGAGCCCGGACGGCAAGCAGATCATCTGGCGGCGTTTCTCCGAAGACGGGGCGCGCGCCGAAGTCTACACGATGAACGCCGACGGTTCGGGCCAGCGAAAGATCACGAATATCGGCGCGATGTCATGGGCGCCGATCTTCCACCCGTCGGGCGATTACATCATCTTTTCGACCAATGTTCTGGGTTTTGCGAACTTCGAACTCTACGTCGTCGACGCCGAGGGCAAGCGAGAGCCGGTTCGCGTCAGCGAGCGGGAGGGCTTCGACGGCCTGCCGATGTTCTATCCGGACGGCAAGCGGCTCGCCTGGACCTCGAATGCCACCAGCGCGAAGATTTCGCAGATCTTCACCGGCGACTGGAACGACGCCGAAGCCCGGCGTCTTCTGGGTCTCGACGCCAAAGGCGCTTTGCTTGCCAATTTCAAGCCGCAGGCGGCCTCGACCAAGACCGAGATTTCGGAAGACGATCTTCGCCGTCATGTGCAGGCGCTTGCGTCGGATGAGATGGAAGGCCGTCTAACCGGCGCGCCTGGCGGAAAGCGCGCGGCGGAGTATGTCGCTGCCGCCTTCAAGGCCGCCGGACTTCTGCCTGCGGGCGATGCAGGCACCTATATGCAGAGCTTCGAGTTCACCGCCGGGGTCTCGCTCGACAAGGACAACGCGCTCAACGCAACGATTGCAGGCAAGGCGCTTGATCTCAAATCGGACATCGATTGGCGGCCGCTATCGTTCTCGCGCGTTGGCGCAGCAGCGCCCGCCGATGTCGTCTTCGCGGGATATGGTTTGACCGCGCCGAAGGATGGCGACAACGCAGAATACGATTCCTATGCGCACCTCGACGTCGAGGGGAAGTGGGTGCTCGTCTATCGCGGCCTGCCTAACAATGTGGACTCGAAAACGCGGATTCACCTCTCGCGTTTCTCGGACATGCGTTACAAGGCGTCGACAGCGCGCGCCAACAAGGCGGCCGGCATCATCTTCGCGCCGCCGCCCGGGATCGACGCGGAAGAATTGCCGAAGCTCTCCTACGAATCCGGATCAGGCGCCTCCTCCCTGCCTGTCGTCGCGGTTGGCAAGAAGGCCGCCGAAGCGATGCTCGCGCGCGCGAACACCAACCTCGACGCGCTGGCCAAGCGGCTCGACGCAGGCGAGATGGTCGCCGGCCTGCCGCTTAGCGGGTTGAAGGTCGGGACGAACATCGCTCTCGCCTACCAAAAGCGCACCGGCTTCAATGTTCTCGGCAGGCTCGACCTGGACGGCGCGCCTGATGCGCCTGCGCTGGCGATCGGTGCGCATCTTGATCATCTGGGGCATGGCGAAGCCTCGGGCTCGCTGGCGCGCGCCAACGAACGCGGCGAGATCCATCACGGCGCCGACGACAATGCATCTGGCGTCGCGGGGCTGCTGGAGATCGCCGAGGCGCTTGCCGCCGAGCGCGCAGCAGGCCGACTGCAGGGCGCCCGTGATATCGTCTTCGCAGCGTGGGAGGGCGAGGAGCTGGGTCTGCTCGGATCGGCCTATTTCGTTGAGGAGGCGAAGAAGAAGGCTGGCAAGGAGGCGTTGGGCGGCGCGTTCTCGGCCTATCTCAACATGGACATGATCGGACGGCTCAGGGACGCGCTTATCCTGCAGGGCGTGGGCTCATCCAGCGTCTGGGCGCGCGAAATCGAGCAGAGGAACGCTGTTGTCGGCCTCCCGATTACGCCGCTTTCGGACACCTATCTGCCGACGGATGCGACCTCATTCTACGTCGCTGGCGTTCCGATCCTCTCGGCATTCACCGGCTCACACGAGGAGTATCACTCCCCGCGCGATACGGCTGATCTCATCAACTACAAAGGTCTTTATGACGTGACGCGCCTTATGTCGCTGATCGCCCGCTCACAGGCGAACGCTGCGACCGCTCCCGACTATATCAAGGTCGAACAGACGCAGACTCAGGGCCGGGTCGGCAACATCTTCCTTGGCACCATCCCTGATTACGCCTCCGAGAACATCAAGGGCGTGAAAATCTCAGGCGTGGTTCAAGGCGGGCCGGCCGGCAAGGCGGGCCTGCAGGGCGGGGACGTCATCGTCGCTCTTGGCGGCGCCGAGCTGACAAACATCTACGACTACATGCAGGCGATGAATGGACTCAAGATTGGTCAGGAAACCGACATCAGCGTCGAGCGCGGGGGTAAACGCCTCGACCTGAAGATGACGCCGACAGTGAGGGAGTAGGGCCGCTCGCGGCTTATTGTCATGGCTGCGTGGCGGGGTTGCATAGCAGGCGAGGCCTGTTGTGCCTGTGGCGTAAGCCGTCTGGCCTCCGGCAGCGTTCGCCATAGGAGATTTTGCGTAAATCTGCCTAACTCAACGCTAACGTCTAGGGACTACCGTGCGCGTCGCGCTGTCACGCGCCGCAGGGGTCCGTCATGCTTCACATCAAGCAGACCGAGCTGTTCGAAAACGCGTTTCATCACGCGCCAATCGGCATGGCGCTGGTGGCCCTTGATGGCGAGTTCCTTAAAATCAATGACAGCTTCTGCCAGCTTGTCGGCTTCTCCGAGGAAGAGATGCTGGCCGGGGATTTCCAAACGATAACGCATCCGGAGGATCTAACTCGGGACCTCGACCTCTTAGGCGAGCTGACACGCGGCGAGATCACGGGCTACCAGATGGACAAGCGCTATATCCGCCAGGATGGCGCGCTGGTCTGGGTCAACCTGTCAGTCTCGCTGGTGCGGGAGTCGGATGGCCAGCCCAAACACTATATCGCTCAGGTCCAGGACCTGACGGCGCGCAGGCAGGCCGAGGACGGTTTGAAGAGAGCGATGCAGGCCGCCGAAAGCGCCATCCGAGCCAAGTGCGAATTCCTCGCGAACATGAGTCATGAGATCCGCACGCCGCTGACAACGATCATCGGTTATGCTGGCCTGCTGACGGAAGCGGAGGGGGACCCGGCCTTCGCGCAGACCTGCGCTTCGCGGGTTGAGACTGCCTCCCGGTTGCTGCTCTCTGTCGTGAATGACGTCCTCGATTTCTCGCGCCTCGAAGCGGGCGCCGTCGAGATTCGCAGCAAGCCAGCTGATTGGGTTCGCGCGGTTCGCGACAGCGTTGCGCTGTTCGAGCGTCAGGCTGCAGCAAAGAAGTTGCGGCTGGTATTTGAAGGACCGTCTTACGCCTCGGAGTTCGCCGTTTTCGATGAAGCCAGGCTGAAGCAGGTTCTGGTCAACCTCATTGGCAATGCGCTCAAATTCACGGACCACGGCCAGATCACCGTGCGAGCCGCGCATCGGCTGGGAAAACTTCACTTTGAGGTCGTCGATACCGGTCAGGGCATTCCACTCGATCAGCATGATCTGTTGTTCGAGCCGTTCCGACAGGGCGGAAGCGAAACCTCGGATGGCGCCGGATTGGGATTGGCGATCGCGAAACGGCTTGTGGCGGCGATGGGCGGAGCCCTGTCATTGTCTTCAGCGCCCGGCGCCGGGTCGAGCTTTTCGTTCGCGCTCACAGCGAAGGTCGGACCTGACAAAGCGCCTGCGCGTCGGCGAGACACGGGGCTGATCCTGCAAGGCATGCGCGTTCTGGTGGGCGAGGACAATGAGTCCAACCGTGCGCTTGCGCGCGTGGTTCTCGAAACATCCGGCGCCATCGTGACAGAAGCGGTTGATGGTCAAGGCGCGCTCGAGGCCGCACTCAAGCAGCCGTTCGATGTCATGCTGATTGATCTTCGCATGCCCTACCTCACAGGCGTGGAGGTCATCGGGCGGATTCGCGCAGAGCCGGGACCAAATCAGAAGGCTTTCGCTATCGCATTCTCCGCTGACAGCCAGCTTGATGAGTACGCCTCCTTGGACTTCGATGCATTCCTCGCCAAACCCTTCAGCGTGGCGATGCTGCTGGCGAAGGTTGTCGGATCGCGCTCCCACTCGGACTTGCAGCAACGGCCCGCGGTCTGATTAGACGATCACCACGCACGCCCAAATGGCGGGCCCAGCGGCATTGGCGTAGAGCACCCAAGGCGCGATGGGCGCCACGGTGCGCGCCGCATCGCCATAGCGCTGACACGGCAGATGACGCCAGGCGCCAGTGACCCAGCGTCACCATGCCGGACTCATGTCCGTTCATGCGCTTCTACCGCTCACAGTCCGCTGGCGAGCGGGCTATTGGCGATCACGTCTCACATAGACGTGCGCGATGGCGTTCTCATCGGCCCAGATCACAGCGCGTTTGAGTATGACGCTCACATCGTGCTCGCTGTCGTCGGCGAAAAAGGTCTGGCCGTCATCGCGAATGGCAATAGCCGCGCCCTCTTTTGGCGGTTTTGAACTCACGAAGACCAGAGCATAGCGCTCGTTCTTGCGCGGCTCTTCTCCGCGCTCCAACTCGATGACTGTTGTCATTCTGCTCCGGACCTTCATGCCACACGGCGATGAAAATCGCCGCCGTCCTCGGGGGTAGGGGTGGGGACGGCGGCTTTTCTCGCGGCAGAAGGTCTGGGCAGAGCCTCGACCGCTACGACGTGGTTAGCACTTATCTGCGCCCCACTCGGTACGGTAACGGGCAGGAAGCCAAATATCTGTGCAGGTATAGTTGGGCGCCCGTTCGCCCAATCTAGAAGGCATGGACCAGAGCGACAAGAAATTCTCCGCGCGCATCCTGTTTTGGAGCGTGAGGTCCGCGAGCTGCGCCAGGCCAACGAGATCCTGCGCAAGGCCAGCGCATATTTTGCTCAGGCGGAGCTCGACCGCCGGTTCAAGCCATGACCGCCTTCATTGACGATCATCGCGCCACGTACGGGGTCGAGCCGATCTGCCGGGTTCTGAAGATCGCCCCATCCACCTTCCATGCACACGCTTCGCGCCGGCGGCGCCCTGACAAGGCGCCGCCGCGGGTTCAACGCGATGCGGCGCTGAAGCCCCAGATTCTTCGGGTCTTCAGCGAGAACTTCCAGGTCTACGGCGTCCGCAAGGTCTGGCGGCAACTGCTGCGTGTAGGGTTTGAGGTCGCTCGCTGCACGGTCTCAAGGCTGATGAAGGCTATGGGACTCAAGGGCGTCACCCGTGGCAAGCCGCAGCGAACAACGTTCAGCGACAAGACCGCGCCTTGCCCGCTCGATCGGGTCAACCGCCAGTTCCACGCGCCACGACCGAACGTGCTGTGGGTCTCCGACTTCACCTATGTCGCGACCTGGTCGGGCTTCGTCTATGTGGCCTTCGTCATCGACGTCTACGCTCGCCGCATCGTCGGCTGGCGGGTCTCTCGTGTCGCGCATGCCGGCTTCGTTCTCGATGCGCTCGAGCAGGCGCTGCACGATCGCAGGCCGCTCTCGGACGGCGGACTCGTCTGCCACTCGGACCGCGGATCTCAGTACGTATCCATCAAGTACACCGAGCGGCTCGCCGAGGCGGGTCTTGAACCTTCCGTCGGCAGCGTCGGCGACAGCTATGACAACGCTCTCGCTGAGACGATCAACGAAGCGGAGGTCATCTGGCGGAAAGGGCCGTGGCGATCGCTCGATCAAGTCGAGTACGCCACGCTCGAATGGGTCGACTGGTACAACAATCGCCGGCTGCTCGAGCCCATCGGCAACATCCCGCCCGCCGAGGCTGAGGCCGCCTACTATGCGTCGCTGGAGGAACAGCTATCGCTGCGTAACTAAAACCAAATGGCCTCCGGGGTTACCGGGGCGTTTCAAACCTCGTCTTTCCGGGACAGTTGCGCGGCGTCTTGTCAGATGCAGGCGTGAACAAGGTGCATTGCGGTCTATCAACTGTAGCCCGTCCGGACGAAGATACGCAGACCAAGGCAAATGCGGGGGCAGGATCAGTTGTTGCGATACGACTACAGAGCAAGGCTGGCATATGGGTAGCCGCCCACAGGCCCAAGCAGCCACACGAGCCAGAAACCAGCAGCGATAAAGGGGCCGAACGCCACTGCGCGGGATGGCGAAAGCGCACGTGTCGCGACGGCGACCGCCGCCATCCACGCGATACCGGCGATCGACGCCGCGAGCAGAACAGTCGGCAAAGCGGCCCAGCCCAACCATGCGCCGGCCGCGGCCATGAGTTTCGCGTCACCCATGCCAAGGCCTTCTCTTCCACGGAAGCGTCGGTAGGCGAACGCGACGCCGGCCAAGGCGAGATAACCAAGAGTCGCTCCGGCTGCGTGGTGAAGAAGCAAGGAAGCTCCCTGCGTTGCTGCAAGCGCCAGACCGAGGACCGCAAGACCTATGGTCAGGATATCAGGCAGTATGAAGCGGTCGATATCGACCGCCGCCGCCCACGACAACGCCAACGCCAGAATAGTTCCGGCCCACGCGAAACCGGCGGGCCCCCATAGATATCCAGACAATGCGACGGCGGCGCCGAAAGCCACAGATGCTGCTGCCTGCGCTGGACGCAGTTTGAGCGATTGAATGGGGTTGTGGACCATACGTTGCCTTGAACAGGGTGAATTTCACGCAATCTATCGGCATCGCATCGATTCACAATGATTCTGCGGGCGCCGTGCAAGCTCCGGCTGACGAGATCAAGGGACTGTCCGTCGGCAGTGTCGGAGACAGTTCCACAACACTCTCGCAGAGACGATCAACGGTCTCTGCAAACCAAAGGTGATCTGGCTGACCAACCGTTTGGTGGCGAACGAGCACCTGGCGGTCAAAGTGGTTAACATCGGTCTGTTTTCGACGAATTGGCCGGAGCCCTCTCAAGCCCTGCGAGGCCTTCAGGCCGTTGCGCGGAGCATGAACAAGCCGTCCATATCCGCCGCGATGAAGCCCCTGTTGATGTCGGATGTGTAGATCATCTCGGCGCGGCTGAAGCCGTTCGACCGACACAGGTCGAGGATATCCCAGCCTGGAATCTGGAAGACGAGCACGCCTTTGTCCGGCTGTACAGGATCGCCGTGATACTCCGGCGGTTCAACGAGGTGCCTCAGTTCACCACCCTCGATCTTCGCCTTGTAGACCGTATCGATCTGGCCTGCGGCGAATGGAAAAGTCGAAATCAAGACGCCCCCGGGACGGAGAACCCGGCGACACTCCGCGATTGCTGCAGCCAGGTTAGGCAGATGCTCAAATATGTCTGCGGACACGACGGCGTCGAATACCGCATCATCGAACTGCATGTTCTGCGCATCGACATGCGGAACCGGTGCAATGCGGGCCTGGGTTTCGGCATCCGGCGCGTACTCGGAACATATCGCATTGGGATACAGGCGATTGAGGACGTCGGCAAAGATCGTGAGGCCTTCGAGGCTGAGGATTCTGGCGGACGGAATCGGAGCGACGGCCTCGTCAAGCAAATCGAGCAGTGCGAATCCTCGCCCCAACATGCCCATTGCGACAATGGATTCGCGATAATTCGCATTCAGCACATCAACAGGCACGCGGCCAAAGCGGCGCGTGTCGATGTATCCGCGGTCCTTTATGCTGCTCGCCATGGCTGTCACATGGGCGAAGTTTAGCGACTGTGGTCGAGACAGAACGAAGGTCACGAACTCCTCCAAGTTCTGAAGGGCGACCTCCATCGGCTCGTAAATCGCATATGGGCGGTCAGCCACCACTGCCTTGCTCCTGATGCACTACAAAAAAGTTGCCGACACTGCGCTACGACCCGCCTTATCCGGCACGGCCACTGGGCCATGGTAGCTCTACCGGGCGAACAGACAGCGCTTTTGCGGACAAGCTGAGATGACTATAAGCTTCGAACCACAGGCCTCCCTCCCCGTCAAAGGTTTCGTTTATGTCGGAGGGGTCGTCCACACACGGATACTCGGTGACCGGCCAACTACTTCAGATCTGAGGCGGTTTCTTGGAAGACAAGCTCCCTTCTTAACCGAGACACCGATACAACTGCGTGTGACATTGCGCGGGCTCGCAAGAACCGGAAATATTCAGGCATCAGGAGCAAATTATGGATTCTGAGAAGAATGAGCCCCTGCTGAGCGACAAGAAGATTACCGCGACCATGAGTGAAAACGTGTTTCGCTCGATATTGGATAAGCTTGGCGCGCAGCTTGGAGAAATTGTTTGGTACGACCAAACGCTCGATCCTCGCATTGATGCCGTCGTAACTCAACAATCGGCAGAGATACTAAACACTATTCGTGACCATCTGAATCCAGAAGGTCCTGGCTTCCGCATTCTGGAAGTTGGAGCGTATTGCCATTACAGCATGCACAAACTTGCAGATCAACTTAAGTGTGAAGCAGTCGCTACTGACATCACTCCGATCAGTCTTCGGGCCGGAAGAGCTCTTGCAAGAGACAAGGGATACTCGGCCAGCGCAACGCTCGTATCTTGTGACTTCCACGATTTACCATTCGCGGACGGAGCGTTCGATTTTGTCTACATCGCATCAGCTGTTCATCACACATGGCGGACTAGGCAAGTACTAGACGAGCTCTTGCGAGTAGTTCGTCCGGGCGGCGTTCTGATGCTGGCCAATGAGCCAGTAGGACGCGAGCTATGCACCTATAGTTTTCGAGGAAACAGGCTGCAGACACTTCTGCCAATGGAAAAGGCGCTGCACGACGCTGGCCTTCTTTGCACTATTTCATCCCCGTTTCCGGGATCGCGAGACGAAGAGAATTTTGGGATGATCGAGAACGACCGCATACCGTGGCGGTTGTTCGAGGAGTTTACGGCGGCCGGCGAGATATTAGAATTAAGCATTATACCTGTGATAGGGGAGTTGGAACAAACGATTCTGGACAATCGCATGGGACCGAGCGCGGTGGCGGGCGAGATTAACCGGCGGCTTCAGAATATCAGCGATTCCACAGATGACTTTGCAGATTTGACGGGATTTCGACTGCCGGATTCTAAGATGATCGACACCTTGTGCTACCAGATTGAACCTGACTTGTTTGCGCAAGCTGCCGATGATTTGCCAACCGCCCGTGCTCGCCTGTTTGGGGCTGCTCTCAAAGCGATACTGAGAAAACCGGGTGAAACTGTACGGGCCGCGGCAGTTTGGCGGAGAGGCCTTGCGTTGTCAGATGGAGTTCATGTCGAAGAGCCGCGAATCCCGGGTGTCAGGGTCGATCTGGATCAGCCGATGATCCCTCTTGTCAGGAAAGAGAACGAGATTCAGCTAAAGGACCACTTCACTCCCGCGCAATGGGATTTGGTGCAGCAGGGGCCCAATAGCTGGGCAATCCATTTGCTCGGCAACGGGGGTGAAATAGTTCTTCCCAAACGGAACACCGATGCGATCCTTCTACTAAGGTTTTATGCCGTTGCTCATCCGTCTGGCCCATATGGCGTGACAGCCACAGTCGAAAACGGAGAGTCTGCCTTCTGCTTGATTTTTCAGAACGAGAGCCGACTGATGAGACTTCCCGTTCACTCCACAGCGATGAAAGTCACGCTCAAGATCGAATCACGGGTACCGGAGCACCATTCCTACGCCCATCACCTCCGCATCGGGGCCTGCAGACTCGTCTTAGTCGATCTGAACTAGGCTCAGGGCTAATTGATTATAGCCAGAAGATCACGGTTGCGGCGACAGCGGCCGCCGACACGCATGTGGTGCAGCTGCGGTCATAGCGGGTGTGGATGCGCGACCAGTAGTTGAAGCAGCCGAGTACGTTTTCGATGAGGTGGTGCTTTCGATAGAGCGCCCAGCTGTGCGGTATCTGGACGATCCGGTTCGTCTTCGAGGGGATGCAGGCGCTGCAAATCCTGCCTTGCGAGCCCACCGTGGAACCAGTCGGGCTCATATCTTTAGTCGTCGATCACCGCGGTTGAGCGTGCCATCGCGATCGAAAAAGGCGCCGCCGCGGTGGATCAGCCTGGGGCCATCCCTGCGGGCCTGATCCAGGGGTTCTGGCAGTCCGATGTCGAGAAAATAGGCGTCACCCGCCACATGAGCGGCAAGGAGTTCCTGGCGGGCAAGGTCATGAAAGATGTCGGTCTCGATCGAACAGACCGTCGCCGCGATCCTGTCGACGACCGCGCGCCGCAGCATGTGGACGCCGCCCGACACCAGCGCCGCGCAGGGGTGGTTTGGGCCCTTATCGTGGAAGCCGGCGATCCGCGATCCCGCGACATCCACGCGGTCGAACGGCTTGCGTCTTCGACCAGGCCGAAGGGAGAGGGCGCCCATGTCGTTGGGGGCCCAGCGCAGCGCCGAGGGCGAGGTAGTTGATGTCGAGCGCCGAGTCACCATTGGTCATCAGGAGGACGTCGTCGAGATGCGCGGCTGCGCCACGCAACGCGCCGCCCGTGCCGAGAGGCTGGCTCTCGCGGATGACGCGGTTCTTTGCGCCACGCATGGAGACGCCCGTGTACGGCGCTTCCACCGCCTTGCCGAGATGGCCAGCCGGAAGCACGATGTCTGTGATCCCGTGGAGCAAGATATTCTCGATCAGCGTATCGAGAAAGCTCGTCTCGCCAGCGATGGGTAGCAAGAGCTTGGTCGTCGTGGCGGCCAGCGCGCGCAAGCGCGTGCCGCGCCCACCCGCCAGAATCGCCGCCTGACGTAATCCGGTCACGCTTGTCGCACTCCGCTCAGAACGTCCGCACGATCCAGTGCGGCCACACCTGTTCCATGTGGATTCGGCGTTCCATGATCAGGTTTTCGACCGCCTCCGTGGCGCCGATGCAGGAGGATACGTCGGCGTCGTCGTAGACCAGATAGCCGCCTTTCGCCATCTGCGGCCAGACGGCATCCTGCGAGTAGGCAACCGCATCAAATATATCGCAGTCGATGTGGGCGATGCCGAAGTTTTCATTCTTCAACGTCGGAAAGGTTTCAGAGAACAGCCCCTCGACCGGCACGATGTTATCGAGACCAAACTGTGTCGCGCGTTTGATGAGCGCAGGCAGTGAAGCATCGCCAAAGTCGCCAGCACGATGCAGGTCCCTTGTCCGATCTGTCTCTGGCATGCCCGCGTAAGTGTCGAGTGCGAAAACTCTGGCGTGGGGGTGCAACTCCTTCAGCACACTCGCCATGAACAATACGTTTCCGCCCCGATAACAGCCGAACTCTATAACGTTCTGGCTCGTGAGCTCGCCCAGGAAATTGCTGAGCAGCAGGTACATGTTCTGCCGCTTGTTCTCGGCCATAAGCGACCATTCGCCGGCCACCAACGCTTTCCGGTACAGGGGATCCGCCTCGATCCTTGCGCCAAGGTCGCCGAACTGCAGGCTCCAGCCTCGCTGATAACCTTCGCGTACCGAACGCCCGCCTGTGATGACGTTCGGGGTCTGGAAGTCAGGCAAGGCAAATCGGGGTTTCACGTCGGCTCCGCATGGAATTCACTACTTACTTAGCCGTTCTTTCGCAGATGAGCCAGAAGCAGAGGCTTGAAGCGAAGCCAGAGGTGGTGCTGTTGAGGGAGTGGAGCGCGTTGTTCTGAGAGCCGCAAGCAGATTGCACTCCGGCTAAGACAGTTTTCTCAGGGGTGAAGTGATAGCGCTCGACTTGAGTGCCGCCAGCTACCCGACTACTGAGCATGTTCAAAATACGAGGCGACCGTCTGCGATGAGAAACCAGGTAATTCGCGCGCGCGCGCCCCTGCGCATCGGTCTTGGCGGCGGTGGCACCGACGTTGCGCCGTACAGCGAAACATTCGGCGGAGTTGTACTGAACGCTACGATCGATCTCTATGCCAATGTCACGATCGAGCTGCGCGACGATGGTCTTGTCGAATTCCGGGCGCCTGATCGTGGCGCTATGTGGATTGGGCCGGCCGCGCTTCCCTTGCAGTTCGATGCCGATAGCGACCTCAAACTGGTGCGAGGCGTCTACAATCGCATGTGCGCCGACTTCAATGAAGGCAAGCCGATAGCGGCAACCATCATCACGTATGCCGACGCGCCCGCAGGTTCGGGCCTGGGCACGTCATCGGCTGTCGTGATAGCGCTGGTGGAGGCGTTCCGCTTCCTGCTGCAGCAGCCGCTCGGCGTCTATGAAGTCGCACACCTGGCGTATGAGATCGAGCGTATCGACTTGCAGCTGAGCGGCGGCAAGCAAGACCAGTACGCGGCGGCGTTCGGCGGGGTAAATTTCATCGAGTTCGGGCCAGGCGATGCGGTTCTGGTAAACCCGCTACGTATTCCCCTGGCGACACTGGCCGAGTTCGAAAGCTCGCTGGTTCTGTTTTTTACGGGTGTATCACGTGACAGCGCCAACATCATCGACCAACAATCTGCGAATGTCCTGAAAGGGCAGAAGGCTTCAATTGATGCCATGCACGCCCTTAAGGCCGACGCATTCCTGATGAAGAATGCCCTTTTGCGCGGCCAGGTGTCGGAGCTGGCGGCGCTTCTGGAC
>Ga0138256_10001595_pt1 | contig 24468 bp, 24 predicted proteins | sample KNB2016incub_MG_FD_105486 | JGI IMG/M metagenome (GOLD analysis project Ga0138256, IMG submission 105486) | Active sludge microbial communities from wastewater in Klosterneuburg, Austria - KNB2014incub_MG | ecosystem: Engineered > WWTP > Activated sludge > Unclassified | place: Austria...
GAAGTTCAAGGGCCCGGGCACCCTCAGCGCCGAGATCGGCGTGTGGGGCGGCAACCTGCTCCTGAGCGACCACGTGTTCGACGCCTACTACGATGGGAAGGCCCGCGAGGAGGACGGCGAGCGAGCTGCCGGCTATAGCCGGATGCCGATCGGCGAGATGGTGAACTACGTGGAGCGTGAGCGCCACCTGCCCACCATCCCCGGACGCAGCGACTGGCAGATGCAAGGGCCCTTCAGCCTGGACGACCTCCACACCCGCCTGTGGGTCACCGTCGAGGAACAGGCCCTGTACATCAAGGAGCTCAACGAGCGGATGAACCTGCTGCGGCAGCACTTGGTGCGCCAACGGGACATCGAAGCCTCCGACACCCTCCATTGACGGGATGTCGATCAACGACCCGCGTCATCAGGGGCTCATCCACCCGATCATCATCGTGTCCGTGCCGCTGTCCGTTCTCATCGGCTGGGTCTCGGGCGCCTGGTGGGCTGGCCTGCTGGTCTTGATGGCCCTGGCCGGTGGGGGTATCTTTGTGCTGCTTCGCCGTTCCCGATGAACCGAGCCTTCACGGCCTCCCTGCTCGTCCTGTTCTGCTCCGCCCTTCCCGGTACGGCGGGCCACGCGGTGCCGCCCGCGGGCTATGCCACGTATTCCTTCGGGATCAGCCTGGCGACCAGCCTGAACAGCCAATTGCTGAGCTGCTTCCTCGTGAAGGTCTTCGAGGGGGAGGTGATCGCCACGGAGCCCATGACGCGCGACCAGTTCCTGCTGCAGGTCCGCGGGCTGGTGCAGAGCAAGGCCAACCCGAACGCCGCGGACCTGTTCGCAGAGCATGGGGTGGACGCCTGCAAGGTGCAACAGGCGGAGGACGGTCGTCGGATCGTGCCGTATTGCGAGGTCTTGGACGATCTGTGGAAGCTGCGCTTCTGGGAGTATCCGCTGCACATGCAGGACGGCCAGCGCGTGGGCAAGGGTTGGGCCGAGGAACCCTTGAATCCCTCGCCACGACAGATGTTGTTGTTGAGCCATTACGGCCTGCGCCACCCCACGGACCTGTGCCACGGTGAAGCGATGTTCCGGCTCCTGCGTGATGTGTCGGACCCGGACTGGGTGGACAACTACCGGAAAGGGCTCTGATCGACGATGCGACCGGAAGAGGAGGACCTGATCGCCGCTCTCCGGTCCGGTGACCGGAGCGCCCTGGCCCGCGCGATCACGTTGGTGGAGAGCCGGAGGCCGGAGGACCGGGCGCGGCTGTCGGCCGTACTGGCCGCGCTCACCGACCCGATCGCCAGCCTCCGGATCGGCATCACCGGCATCCCCGGGGCGGGAAAGAGCACCCTGATCGACGCGTTGGGCTCGGCCCTGCTGGACAGGGGCCACAGGGTGGCGGTTCTCGCGGTGGATCCAAGCAGCCAGCGGAGCGGCGGCAGCATCCTCGCCGATAAAACGCGCATGCACCGGTTGAGCACCGACCCCCGGGCCTTCGTGCGGCCCACGGCCACGGGCGGCACCCTGGGAGGCATCGCCCTGCGCACGCGCGAGACGATGCTGCTGTGCGAAGCGGCCGGCTACGACCGCGTGCTGGTGGAGACCGTCGGCGCCGGTCAGAACGAATCGGATGTGGACCGGGTGACCGACCTGACCGTGCTGCTGCTGATCGCCGGTGCCGGTGACGAGCTCCAAGGCATCAAACGAGGCATCATGGAATCCGCCGACGTGGTGGTGGTGACCAAGACGGACATGGCCCCGCCCGCCATGGTCGGCGCCGCCGTGAACGACCTGGTCCATGCCCTGCAGCTGATGCCCTTGCGGGATGGTCGCCGATCACCGGTGCTCCGATGCTCGGCCATCACCGGGGAGGGGGTCGATGAACTGGCGAGCCTGCTGGAGGACCTCGGCGCCCAGTGCAGGTCCACCGGATCGCTGATGCGGCGAAGGAACGATCAGGCCGTACACTGGTTGCACGCCGGCCTGGGCCAGGCGTTGCTGGAACACGCCCTCCGGGATGAACGTCTGGCCGCTGCGCTACCGGGTCTGGAGGCCCGGGTCTCCACCGGGGCGATCGATCCGGCGGTGGCCGTGGACCAGCTGATGAACCTGTTCAGAACAGGCGACGCACCTCCTCCTTGAGCATCAGGACCGCCTCCTGGGACGGCAAATGGCTCAGCCGCGATGCGGTCTCGAACACCCGCTGGCTGAGCTCGGTGCCCGGCGACTGCTCGCCGCACTGCTCGAACGCGATGTTGATGATGCGGATCGTCTCCTCCTTGGCCTGCTTCACCCGCGTCCATGCCTTGTCCGACACGTAGACCTGCTGGGTGACGTTGTGCTCGTACTCCTCGCGGATGGTGGCCGTAAGCTCCGCGTGCAGCATCCGCGCCGTCATGTTGCTCTTGTGCACCCGCAGCACCAGCCCACCGGGGGAGATCCGCTCCAGGAAGAGCACCAGCCGCTCGTAGGCCTGAAGGCGCAGCGGAAGGGTATGCCTGCGGTCCTCCTTGCGCAGCTCGGCCGTTCGCTCTCCCTGCCGGGCCTGCATGAACTGACGGATCAGGTAGAACGCCGTGAGGAACACCACCACGGAGGGCAGCACGGCGAGGAGCAACAGGGTGAAGGGTTCCATGCGTGGACAAAGATGTTGACGAATATCGGCACGGGAGGGGCCCGGCCGGGGCGCACCCCCGACGGCTTGCCTAGTTTTGCCGCTTCTGTCCAAGCAGGCCCCGCGTCCATGCGTCCTTCCGCGCTCGTCCGTTCCATCCAAGAACCCGCCACCCTGATGATGGCCCGTCGTTGCCGCGAACTTCGGGCGCAGGGACGGGACATCATCGACCTCAGCCTCGGGGAACCCGATCACGACCCACCCGCGTTCGCGCTGGAGGCCGCCCATCGGGCGATCGACGGTCCCTGGCACAAGTATCCCCCGGTGAACGGCTTCGCCGATGTGCGCCAGGCCATCGCCGACAAGTTGCGCAGGGACAACGGCCTGGACTACCACCCGGACCAGGTGGTGGTGAGCACCGGTGCCAAACAGGCCATCATGAACGCGGTCCTCAGCCTCGTGGGCCCGGGCGACGAGGTGGTCATCCCCGCCCCCTACTGGGTGACCTATCGCGAACAGGTGCGCATGGCCGGCGCCACCCCGGTGATCGTGCCGTCCTCCTTGGAGGAGGAATTCAAGCCGCCCATCGCCCGGATCGCAGCGGCCATCACCCCGCGTACACGCCTCCTGATGTTCAGTTCGCCGTGCAACCCCTCCGGCTCGGTGTTCACTTCCGCTGAGCTGCAGGAGCTCGCCCGCGTGGTGGCGGACCATCCCGACCTGTTGGTCATCAGTGATGAGATCTACGAGCACATCGTGTTCGACGGTCACCACACCTCCTTCGCCACCTATCCGGGCATGATGGACCGGACGGTCACCGTGAACGGCCTGTCGAAGGCGTTCGCCCTCACCGGCTGGCGCGTGGGGTACATCGCTGCGCCGGCCTGGATCGCCAAGGCCTGCAACACCGTGCAGGGGCAGTTCACCAGCGGGGCCAACAGCATCGCACAACGAGTGACCCTGGCCTGCATGCAGGCCGACCCGGCCCTGCTGGCGCCGATGCGGTCCGACTTCCTGCGACGCCGCGACCTGGTGGTCCTCGGTCTGGCCGGGGTTCCCGGGTTGCGCTGCAACCGACCCATGGGCGCGTTCTATGTCCTGCCCAACGTCTCCGCGTGGCTGGGTCGCACCCTTGAAGGCCGCACGATCACCACCACGGAGGACCTCTGCATGGCCCTGCTCGATGAGGCCGGGGTGGCGGTGGTGGACGGCGATGCCTTCGGCGCCCCCGGCACGATCCGCATCAGTTACGCCACCGCGGACGCCAAGTTGACCGAGGCCATCCAGCGTCTGCGCTCCTTCGGGGAACGCCTGCAGGCATGATGAACGTCCACGACAGGTTCCGTGCGTTCGCGCAGACCGAGGCCCTCGTCCTGGGCGATGTGATGCTCGACGCCTATCTCTGGGGTCGCGTGGACCGGATCAGCCCCGAGGCCCCCGTTCCAGTGGTGCATGTGCAGGAACGCAGCGCACGTCTGGGCGGTGCGGCCAACGTGGCCCTGAACCTCCGCGCCCTCGGCGCCAGGCCCACGGTGATGACCATGGTGGGCCAGGACGAGCACGCCGCACGCTTGGACCAGTTGTTCGGCGACCTCGGCCTGCCGACCGAAGGCCTGCTGCGCAGCGCCCACCGCCGGACCACCGTGAAGACCCGCGTGATCAGTGGCCATCAGCACATCGTGCGGGTGGACGAGGAGGACGACCATGCGCTGGGCGAGCGGGACAGCGAGCGCTTGCTCGAAGCCGTAAAGGCCCGCGTGAGGTCCGCCCGCCCCGGGGTGATCGTGTTCGAGGACTACGACAAGGGTGTGCTCAGCCCGCCGTTCATCCGCGAGGTGGTCCGGCTGGCACGCGCCGAAGGCATCCCCACGGCCGTGGATCCCAAGAAGCGCAACTTCATGGCCTACCAGGACGTGGACCTCTTCAAGCCCAACCTGAAGGAAATGCGGGAGGGCCTGCGGATGGACGTGCATGCGAACGATGAGGCCCAGCTGCGCCGGGCGGTGAAGGCCCTGGAGAGCGCCCTGGGCAATCGGCTGACCCTTTTGACACTGAGCGAGCATGGCGTGCTTGTGCATGCAGGCACGGAGGACCACCTGATCCCCGCCCACGTGCGCACCATCGCCGATGTGAGCGGCGCCGGCGACACGGTGATCGCGGTGGCGGCGCTCTTGCTGGCCCAACAGGCACCGGCACGCACCCTTGCCGCCTGGGCCAACCTCGCCGGCGGATTGGTCTGCGAGCAGGTGGGCGTGGTCCCGATCGACCGCGACCTGCTGCTGGCGGAGTGCCTCACGCTGCCGGGATCCGACCGCGCGTGATGAGCGTGAAGCCCTACTCGAAGGAAGGCTCGAAACGCGAGCAGGTCGAACACATGTTCGACGCCATCGCGCCGCGATACGACCTGCTGAACCGCTTGTTCAGCCTTGGCGTGGACCGGGCCTGGCGCCGACGCGTGCTGCGGATGCTGCGCGAGGAGCCGGTGGAGCGCCTGCTCGATCTGGCCACAGGAACGGCGGACCTGGCCCTGCTCTGCGCACGGCATGCCCGCTCCGTGGTGGGTGCGGACATCAGCGAGGGCATGCTGTCCCATGGTCGCACCAAGGTGGCCCGGGCCGGGCTTGCCGACCGGGTGGAGCTGGTGCGCGCCGCCTCTGAGTCGCTTCCCTTCCCGAACGGCCGGTTCGATGCGGTGACCGTGGCCTTCGGTGTGCGCAACTTCGACGACCTGGACCGAGGCCTCCGGGAGATGCATCGGGTGCTCCGGCCGGGCGGACGGGTGTTCGTTCTTGAGTTCTCCAAGGCCCGGGGCCTGATGGGGGCCCTGTTCCGCCTCTACTTCCACCGGGTGATGCCCGTCGTGGGCCGCTGGGTGAGCGGTGACGCCAGCGCCTACACCTACCTGCCGAGGTCCGTGGACGCCTTTCCCGAGGGGCCGGCGTTCGAGCAACGCCTTCGTACCGCAGGGTTCGACAGCATCACCTCCAAGCGTCTGTCCGGGGGCATCGCCACGCTCTATGCCGCACGGGCCTGAACGCCGCACGCACCGATCGCTGTCTACCTTCGTTGCGCATCCATGAAGCGCCTCCTTCCGCTGCTGCTGCCACTGTGCTGGCTCATCCCGGGTGATGCCCTGCCGCAGATGACCGGACCGGTGAAGGGGATCAAGACCGAGCACCTGCCGAACTTCGACCTGCGGCGGTTCCACTTCGGCTTCCTGCTGGCCTACAACACGTCCGACTTCTTCATGAAGCTCGACCCGCAGGCCTACTCGAGGGACAGTGTGATGGCGATCGATCACCTGCGCAAACCGGGCTTCAACCTCGGGATCATCGGTTCGCTGAACATGACCACGAACCTGAGCGTGCGCTTCATCCCCTCGCTCTCGTTCCAGGACCGCGTGCTGCGCTACCGCTTCCGGCGCAGCGACGGCACCGAGGTGGTGTACGAGAAGCCCGTCGAGAGCACCTATCTGGAGTTCCCCCTCCTCCTGAAATTCCGCAGCGACCGCATCAACAACTTCGCGGTGTACGTGGTGGCGGGCGGCAAGGCGGCGATCGACATGGCCAGCCAGAAGGACGTGAACAACGCCATCGACGAGGAGGTGGTGGTGAAGTTGAACCGGTTCGACTATGCCGCGGAGGTCGGCGGGGGCTTCGACTTCTTCCTGCCCTATTTCAAGTTCGGCATCGAGCTCAAGACCGGCATCGGCATCCCGAACCTGCTGATCGATGACGGCACACGCTTCAGCACGCCGCTGCAGAGCATCCGCACGAAGACGTACGTGCTGACCTTCACGTTCGAGGGATGACGGGCGATCCGCGAACGGTGGAGCTGGTGCTGTCGCCCGGCGAGGCCGCCGATCCGGTGCTGGTCCGGACCGCGGCGTTGGAGGCCGCCGGTCGACCGGCCCACGCCGACCTCACGCACCGGGTGCTCCGCCGATCGATCGACGCGCGCAGCCGTCCACCACGGATCCGTCTGCGTGTGGCCCTGGACCACCCCGCGGAGGTGGAGCGGACGCCCACCTTCGAGCTCCGCGATGTGCACAAGGGCCCGCCCGTCCATATCGTGGGCTGCGGTCCGGCAGGGCTCTTCTGCGCCCTGCGCGCCATCGAACTGGGCCTCCGCCCGGTGCTGCTGGAACGGGGCAAGGATGTCCGCGCACGCCGGCGCGACCTCGCGGCGATCAACCGGTCCCATGTGGTGGATCCGGACAGCAACTACTGCTTCGGGGAGGGTGGCGCCGGCACCTACAGCGATGGAAAGCTCTACACACGCTCGACCAAACGCGGTGATGTGCGTGGCATCCTCGACAGGCTGGTGGCCTTCGGTGCATCACCGGACATCCTCGTGGACGCTCATCCGCATGTGGGGACCAACAAGCTGCCCGGCATCATCACCGCCATGCGCGAGGCCATCCTGGCCGCCGGAGGTGAAGTGCACTTCGGCCGGCGCGTCACCGACCTGATCGTGGAGCACGGGCGGCTGCGGGGCCTTCGCACGCTCGATGGCCCCGAGATGCCCGCGGACCATGTGGTGCTGGCCACCGGGCACAGCGCACGGGACATCTTCCGCATGCTGCACGCGAAGGGGATCCGCATCGAGCGCAAGGACTTCGCCCTTGGTGTGCGGGTGGAGCATCCGCAGGCGGTGATCGATTCGATGCAGTACCACTGCGCCACCCGCGACCCCCTGCTGCCTCCGGCGAGCTACAGCCTGGTGGAGCAGGTGGACGGCCACGGGGTGTACAGCTTCTGCATGTGCCCGGGCGGCATCATCGCCCCCTGCGCGACCGCGCCGGACGAAGTGGTGACCAACGGCTGGAGCCCGAGCAAACGGAACAATCCGTTCGCGAATTCGGGCCTGGTGGTGGACACGCGGAGCCTGCATCTGGCCCCCGATGCCCTGGCCGGGATGGAGGCCCAACGAGCCGTGGAGCACCTGGCCTGGCGGATGGGCGGAGGCACCCAGCGCGCACCCGCGCAGCGCATGGAGGACCTCATCGCCGGACGGGTGAGCAGCGATCTGCCCGCCTGCAGCTACCCTCCCGGCATCGTCAGTGCGCCGTTGAACGAACTGCTGCCCCCGCCGGTGTTCCAGCGCCTGCGAACGGCCCTGGTGCGCGTGGGGAAGCGCATGCGGGGTTACCGCACGAACGAGGCCGTGCTCGTGGCCGTGGAGAGCCGAACGAGCAGCCCCGTGCGCATCCCGCGCGATCCGGACACATTGGAGCACCCTGAGGTCGAAGGGCTCTATCCCTGCGGGGAAGGAGCCGGTTACGCGGGTGGGATCGTGAGCGCCGCCATGGACGGCATGCGGGTGGCGGAGCGGATCGCCGTTCGCACGGGCCGGTCCATCGATCAGGATTGAAGGCGGCGCTCGAACTCCATGCACAGGGCCATGGCGGCCATCGCCACATTGAGCGACTCCGCGCCTCCTCCCCCCGGCACGCGCAACACCTGATCGGCCTGCCCCCTCGCCGCATCGGAGAGCCCGTGGGACTCACTGCCGAGCATCAGCACCGCCGGGCGCTGCAGCTCCGCCTCGAACACCGGTGCACCCGCCATGTCGGCCGCGTATACCCGCGCCCCCTCACCACGTGCCCGGGCCAGCCTGACCGGCAGGGCCACGGTGAACACCTCTACGCGGAACACCGAACCCATGCTGGCCTGCACGGTCTTCGGATTGAACGCATCCACCGAGCCCTCGGCGCACCAGATGCGGCGGACCCCGAACCAGTCGGCCAACCGGATGATGGTGCCGAGGTTCCCCGGATCGGCCACGCCGTCGAGGGCCAATACCAGCTCGGCAGCATCCAGCGGCCCATCGTCGCCTGGCGGGGGCAGGTCCACGACGGCGATCAGCTCATTGCCCTGCTCGAAGGTACCGAGTCGCTCCAGCCGGTGCGGGGGAGCGATGCGCAACAGGCCTCCCGGCACCTCCACCGTGCGGGCCGCCGCCTCCGTGGCCACAACGAAGCGCACCGTCCACCCTGACCGCAAGGCCTCATCCACCAACTTGCGTCCCTGGGCGAGGAACGCACCTGCGGTCCTGCGATGCCGGCGATCCAGCAACGCACGTGTCAACTTGAACTCCGCCTCGGTCAACCTGTCGGATATCTTTGGCCTTCGCCAAAACTAGGGACCAGCAACACCTCCGTGCATCCGCGGACCACGCATATCGTGCTGCCGGTGGTCCTTTTGTTGGCCCTTTCCGCGTGCGACCCAGCACGGCGTGTACCTGCGGACCGGCACCTGCTCGTGAGCTCGAAGGTGGTGGTGAAGGACAAGCGGGTGGAGAAGGACGAGCTGCGGTCGCTCATGAAGCAGCGGCCCAACAAGCGCATCCTGGGCCTGCGGTTCTACCTGGCGATGTACAACCTGCCCTCGCCCGCTCGGATGGCCCGTCGCAAGGTCGCACGAGCAGAACGCACCGCAGAGGTCAACGCCAGGCGTGCACTGCGGGGCAAGCCGCCCAAGGACCCGGGCCGCACTTTCGGTGAATGGCTGCGCGAAGCGGTCGGCGAGCCTCCTGTCGTGCTGGACAGCACCCTGACATCCCGCACCATGGCCCAGATGCGGATGTACCTGTTGCGCGAGGGCTTCTTCAAGGGCGATGTCAGCGATTCCGTGACCTATCAAGGGCGCAGGGCCCGGCTGCGCTACCACGTGATCCCCGGTGAGCCGCACCGCCTTCGCACCATCCGCTTCACCGTGGACGACCCCAGCATCGAGGATTACCTGACCAAGACCTGGGACGGCTCGCGGCTGCGGAGCGGTGCGCGGTTCGATGCGGACGACCTGGAGGCCGAGCGGGATCGGATAACGAACGTGCTCCGGGAACTGGGCTACATCTACTTCCACCGCGACCTCGTGACGTACGATGCCGATACGGCCGCGGGTGACCACCAGGTGGATGTCCTGCTCCGGTTGAGCCGGCCGATGGCCGGAAAGGCCGCTGGCCTCCGCGGCTCCCGGGAGGGCACCATCCATTACCTGGGCGACGTGACCATTGACGCCACCGGCTCACTTGCCGGCCGATCGACCCTGCCGGTGGACAGCGTGAAACGCGACGGATACACCTTTCTCTTCCAAGGACGCAAACCACGCTACCGTCCGCAGGCGCTGCTGAGCACGGTCTACTTCCACCCGGGCGACCGCTACCAGGCCAGCATGGCGGACAGGACCTTCCGGCGGCTGACCAACCTGCGGGTCTTCGACCGGGTGGACCTGCTGTACGATACGGTGGGCACGGGGGCACGGGACGTGGTGAACTGCACGATGCGGCTGACCCCGGCCAAGCAGCAGGGCTTCACGGTGGAGGGCTTCGGCACCAACCGGGGTGGTTTCCTCGGCACTTCCGTCAGCCTGTCCTACCGCCACCGCAACGTGTTCCGCAACATGGGGTCCCTTCAAGCTCAGGTGACCCTCGGTCTGGAAGCCCAGCAGAGCATCACCGGCCAGGAGACCGGCACGGGCGAGACCAGCACGGCCGTGGGTCGCGATGTGCTGTTCAATACCGTGGAGATCGGTCCCGAGCTCACCCTGCGCTTCCCGCGCCCCTTCGTGCCGGCCCGCTGGTTCGCCAAGTCCGCCGCGCCGCGCACCACATGGACCGCGCTGTACAACTATCAGCGCCGACCGGACTACAACCGCACCCTGGCGCGGACGAGCCTTGGGCTCGAATGGACCGAGAGCCCGCGGGCCACGGTGGGCATCTTCCCGGTGGACCTCAACATCATCCGCATCCCCTTCCTCACCGACGCCTTCCGCAACTACCTGCAACAGGCCAACGACCCGGTGCTCACCGACAGCTACACGGACCACCTGATCATCGGGGCCCGGGCGTTCTACACCCTGAACACGCAGGGCACGGCCAAGGGCCGCGATGTGGTCTTCCTGCGCGCCAGCCTGGAGACCAGCGGCAACCTGCTGAGCGGAGCGGCCGGCCTGCTCGGCTGGGAGCGCACCACGGACACCAGCGGCAACAGCTTCCACACCATCGACGGGGTGCGCTTCGCGCAGTTCGTGAAGTTGGACGCGGACCTTCGCTACTATCGCCGCCTGCACGAGAAGAGCCAGCTGGTGTTCAGGGCCGCCGCCGGTGTGGGCGTACCCTTCGGCAACCTCGGGGTGCTTCCGTTCGAATCGAGCTTCTTCGTGGGCGGCGCGAACGGCCTGCGGGCCTGGCGGGCGCGCTCGGTGGGCCCGGGATCCTACTCCGCACCACTGGTCGCCTACGACCGCATCGGCGAGGTGCGGATCGAGGCCAATGCCGAGTACCGGTTCAAGCTGGTGGGCTTCTTCGAGATGGGCCTCTTCGTCGACGCCGGTAACATCTGGTACCTGAAGGAAGACCCCCAGCGCCCGGGCAGCGGGATCGACAGCGACCTGCTGAGCGACCTGGCGATCGGTGTGGGGGCCGGCCTGCGGCTGAACTTCGACTTCTTCCTGGTGCGCTTCGACCTGGGATTCCAGACCAAGGACCCCGCGCTTCCCTCGGGCGAACGGTGGATCTTCGAACGCACCCGCGAACAGCGGGCCCTCAGCGACCTGGCCAACCTGAACCTCGGGATCGGGTATCCGTTCTGACCGAACAGGCCCGGTTCGACACCCCTGACCGCTTTCCGTAGTTTTGACGCCCATCCGCACGCACCGCATGCCCACCGCCACCAAGACCGCCCGTATCGAAGAACTCCTCGGCCAGGACGCCGACCGCCTGCTCGGACACCGCTGCACCACGATCGGCAAGGACCAGCTGAACCTGCCCGGTCCCGATTTCGTGGACCGCTGTTTCGTGGGCAGCAACCGGAGCCCCCAAGTGCTGCGCAGCCTGCAGGCCCTGTATGGCTCGGGGCGCCTGGCCAACACCGGGTACATGAGCATCCTGCCCGTGGACCAGGGCATCGAGCACAGCGCCGCCGCCAGCTTCGCCCCGAACCCCATCTACTTCGACGGGGAGAACATCGTGAAGCTCGCGATCGAGGGCGGCTGCAACGCGGTGGCCAGCACCTACGGGGTGCTCGGGAGCGTGGCCCGCACATACGCCCACCGCATCCCCTTCATCGTGAAGATCAACCACAACGAGCTGATGACCCTGCCGAACAAGTTCGACCAGGTGCTCTTCGGCACCGTGGAGAGCGCGTGGGACATGGGCGCCGTGGCCGTGGGTGCCACCATCTACTTCGGCAGCGATGAAAGCACGCGGCAGCTCACCGAGATCGCCGAGGCCTTCCAGCTCGCCCATGAACTGGGCATGGCCACCATCCTGTGGTGCTACCTGCGGAACCCCGGCTTCAAGAAGGACGGCGTCGATTACCACACCGCCGCCGACCTCACCGCGCAGGCCAACCACCTCGGTGTCACCATCCAGGCGGACATCATCAAGCAGAAGCTGCCCGAGGTGAACGGCGGCTACAACGCGCTGAGCGGTTACGGCAAGACCCACAAGAAGGTGTACAGCGACCTGACCACGGACCATCCGATCGACCTGTGCCGCTACCAGGTGGCCAACTGTTACATGGGCCGCATCGGCCTGATCAACAGCGGTGGTGCGAGCAGCGGCGAGAGCGACCTGGCCGAGGCCGTGCGGACCGCTGTGATCAACAAACGCGCCGGGGGCCAGGGTCTCATCAGCGGCCGAAAGGCCTTCCAACGCCCCATGGGCGAAGGCGTCCAGTTGCTCAACACGATCCAGGACGTGTACCTCGACAAGAAGGTCACAATAGCCTAGGAGAAACCTGGAACAGGAGAGCTGGATCGGGATCCGGCCTCCAGTTTCAGCTTACCACGTTCACCTTTGCGCTCATGGGCTGGTTCACACGCACCAAGGAAGGCATCACCACCTCCACCGAGGAGAAGAAGGAGACACCCGAAGGGCTCTGGTACAAGTGCCCGGAGTGCGACGAGATCATGACCTCGGAGGATCATGAGAACAACCTCTGGGTCTGTGGCAAGTGCGAGCATCACGAGAAGATCGGCAGTGAGGAGTACTTCGCCATCCTCTTCGACGACCAGAAGTACACCGAACTGCATCCCGACCTGGTGGCCGGCGACCCCCTGAAGTTCGAGGACACCAAGCGGTACTCCGACCGCCTTCAGAAGACCCGCCAGGAGACCGGCCTGAACGATGCGCTGCGGGCGGCGGAGGGCAAGCTGGACAAGCGCATGGTCGTGATCGCGTGCATGGATTTCCGCTTCATCGGCGGAAGCATGGGCAGCGTCGTGGGTGAGAAGATCGCCCTGGCGGCCGACCAGGCCATGAAGCGCAAGTGTCCGCTCATCATCATCAGCAAGAGCGGCGGTGCCCGGATGATGGAGGCCGGCTTCAGCCTGATGCAGATGGCCAAGACCAGCGCCAAGCTCACCCAGCTGGCGGCCAGGCGGCTGCCCTACATCAGCCTGCTCACCGACCCCACCACGGGCGGGGTGACGGCCAGCTTCGCCATGCTCGGCGACCTGAACATCGCCGAGCCGAAAGCGCTGATCGGTTTCGCCGGTCCCCGCGTGGTAAAGGAGACGATCGGTACGGATCTGCCCAAGGGGTTCCAGACCAGCGAGTTCGTGCTGGAGCACGGCTTCCTGGACAAGATCGTACCACGTAAGGACCTGAAGGCCAGGATCTCGCAGTTCATCACCTTCTTTCAGGCCTGAGGGGCATCCCGGGACCCGAAAACCTCTATCTTTGCCGCCTCAACACGGAAGGATGCCGTGTTGGACCAATGCGGACGACCATGTACCTGACGAAAGAGGCCAAGCGTGAGATCTTCAAGAAGCACGGTGGCACCGAGATGAACACCGGAGCGGCCGAGAGCCAGATCGCGCTCTTCACCAAGCGAATCGACCACCTGACCGGGCACCTCAAGGCGAACAAAAAGGATCACGCCACCGAGATGGCCCTCATGGGACTCGTGGGCAAGCGCAAGCAGCTCCTGGGCTATTTGAAGGAGCAGCATTTGGAGCGCTATCGCGCCATCATCCAGGAACTTGGGCTGCGCAAGTGACCCCTGTGCGACCGCCGGGCATACGGCGGCGCCTGGACATCAATACTGAACCAAGGGCGATCGTGAGGCACGGTCGCCCTTTTTCATAACCCCCGCGGGGACACCCTCGGGCACGACAGGCCAACAGAGCGAACATCAACCAAAGCAACGGCGCGAAAGGCGCGTCAATACGAACATGAGACCACAAGGCATTTCCAAGACCATCGACCTGGGTGACGGTCGGCCCATCACCATCGAGACCGGCGTGCTCGCCAAGCAGGCGGACGGTTCGGTGACCGTGCGCATGGGCGACACGATCCTCCTGGCCACCGTCGTGGCCACCAAGGAGGCCCGGGAAGGCATCGACTTCCTGCCCCTTCAGGTGGAGTACCGTGAGAAATTCAGCGCCGCCGGCCGTTTCCCCGGGGGCTTCTTCAAGCGCGAGAACCGCCCCAGCGACCACGAGATCCTCGTGAGCCGCCTGGTGGACCGCGCGCTGCGCCCCTTGTTCCCCGATGACTTCCACGGAGACACGCAGGTGCAGATCATGCTGATGAGCCATGACAAGAAGAACCACAGCGACAGCCTGGCCTGCCTGGCCGGCGCCGCCGCCCTGGCCGTGAGCGACATCCCCTTCGATGGACCGGTGAGCGAAGTGCGCGTGGCCCGCATCAACGGCCGCTTCACGATCAACCCCGACATGGCGGAGGTGGCCAACGCCGACCTCGACCTGATCGTCGCCGGCAACGAGCGCGACATCATGATGGTGGAGGGCGAGATGAAGGAGGTGCAGGAGGTCGACATGATCGAGGCCATCAAGGTGGCCCACGAGGCCATCAAGGTGCACTGCCGTGTGCTGAACGAGCTGAGCGCCGCAGTGGCCAAGAGCCAGCCCAAGCGCACCTACAGCCACGAGAACAACGACGAGGCCGTCGGCCAGCTGATCCACGACTTCTGCTACCAGAAGTACTACGACCTGGCCATGAAGCCCAGCGCCAAGGAGGAGCGCTCGAACAACTTCGCCGCCGTGAAGGAGGCCTGCCTGGCCACCCTCACCGACGAACAGAAGGCGGACAAGGCCATGCTGGCCCGCTACTTCAAGAAGGTGCAGAAGAAGGCCGTCCGCAACGTGGTCCTGGACCATGGCGTGCGCCTCGACGGTCGCAAGACCACCGAGATCCGCCCCATCTGGTGCGAGATCGACCTGCTGCCCGGCACCCACGGCAGCGCCGTGTTCACGCGCGGTGAAACGCAGGCCATCAACACGGTGACCCTGGGCAGTTCGATGGACGAACAGACCGTTGACCTGGCCACGGAGAAAAGCAGCAAGTCCTTCATGCTGCACTACAACTTCCCCAGCTTCAGCACGGGCGAAGTGAAGCCGATCCGCGGCCCCGGCCGTCGCGAGGTGGGCCACGGCAACCTGGCGTTGCGCGCGCTTCAGCCCATGATCCCCACGGCGCCGGAGAACCCCTACACCATCCGCCTGAACTGCGACGTGCTCGAGAGCAACGGCTCCAGCTCCATGGCCACCGTGTGCAGCGGCACCCTGGCCCTGATGGACGCCGGGGTGAAGATCAAGGCCCCGGTGAGCGGCATCGCCATGGGCATGATCAGCGATGGCAAGCGCTACGCCATCCTCAGCGACATCCTCGGCGACGAGGACTTCCTGGGCGACATGGACTTCAAGATCTGCGGCACGGCCAAGGGCATCACCGCCACGCAGATGGACATGAAGGTGGACGGCCTGCCCTACGAGGTGCTGGCCCAGGCCCTGGAGCAGGCCCGTCAAGGCCGCCTGCACATCCTCGGCGAGATGCTGAAGACGATCGACAAGCCGCGTGAGGATTACAAGCCCCATGCGCCCCGCATCATCACCTTCGAGGTCCCCAAGGAGAGCATCGGACCCATCATCGGCCCTGGCGGACGCGTGATCCAGGAGATCCAGGCCGAGACCGGCGCGCACATCTCCATCGACGAGGTGGAAGGCGTGGGCATCGTGGAGATCATGAGCGAGAACAAGGCGAGCATCGACGCCGCCGTGGCCCGCGTGCGCGCCATCGCCTTCCCGCCCCAGGCCGAGATCGGCGTGAACTACCGCGGCAAGGTGAAGACCATCATGCCTTACGGCGCCTTCGTGGAGATCTTCCCCGGCACCGATGGCCTGCTCCACGTGAGCGAGCTGGACTGGAAGCGCATCGAGCGCGTGGAGGACGTGCTGAAGGAGGGCGAGATGATCGACTTCCAGGTGGTGGGCAAGGACCCACGCACGGGCAAGTTGAAGCTTAGCCGCCGCGTGCTGCTGCCCAAGCCGGAGGGCTGGGTGGACCGCGAGCCCGCCATGGAGGATGCAGGCCGCGAACGCCGCGACCGGGGCGACCGTCCCCGCCGCGATGACCGCCCCCGCCGCGACGACCGGCCGCGCCGCGACCATGGTGGTGCGCCTCCCGAACAGAACTGACCCGACCGCTTCCGACCGCAGGGCCGCCCGAAAAGGCGGCCCTGCGGCATTCGGGGCAGGTCGTGTCCACCGTAACCAGCGCGGCCAATGCACCGTTGAACAGCGTGCTCTTCGCCTAACACCCCCAGCGCACATATGGCACGCATGCGGCAATTGAAGATCACCAAGCAGGTGACGAACCGGGACACGCCGTCCCTGGACAAGTACCTGACGGAGATCGGGAAAGTGAAGTTGATCACGGCCGAAGAGGAGGTGGAGCTCGCCCGCCGCATCAAGGAAGGCGACAACGACGCCCTCGAGGCCCTCTGCAAGGCCAACCTGCGCTTCGTGGTGAGCGTGTCCAAGCAATATCAGGGTCAGGGCCTCAGCCTGCCCGACCTGATCAGCGAAGGCAACCTTGGCCTGATCAAGGCCGCCAAGCGCTTCGATGAGACGCGTGGCTTCAAGTTCATCAGCTACGCCGTGTGGTGGATCCGTCAGCAGATCCTGCAGAGCCTGGCCGAACAGGCCCGCATCGTGCGCCTGCCACTGAACAAGATCGGTTCGATCAACAAGATCAACAAGGCCTTCGCCAAGCTGGAGCAGGAGCACGAACGCCCACCCACCGCGCATGAACTGGCCGAGGTGCTGGAAATGACCCTCGAGGAGGTGAAGACCAGCCTGAACAACACCGGCAAGCACCTGAGCATGGACGCCCCGCTGCGCGAAGGCGAGGACAGTGGCACCATGCTGGACCTGATGAAGAACCAGGACCTGCCCGACCCGGAGGAGGCCCTGATGACCGACAGCCTGCGCCTGGAGATCGAACGAAGCCTGGACGCGCTCAGCAGCCGTGAGGCCGATGTGATCCGCCTCTACTTCGGGCTGAAGGGTAACCAGCCGCACACCCTGGAGGAGATCGGCCAGAAGTTCGACCTCACCCGCGAACGCGTGCGTCAGATCAAGGAAAAGGCCATCCGCCGGTTGAAGCACACGGGCCGCTCGCGAACCCTGCGCGCCTATCTGGGCTGACCCATCACCGGACTCCCCGAAGGCCGCCCCCACCACGGGGCGGCCTTTCCCGTTCACCATGCGGCCACGGTGCCTGAGCGCACCTACTTTCGCCCCAGATGCCGCACATCCTCGCCCCTTCCCTGCTCTCGGCCGACTTCACCGACCTGCGCGCCGCCGTCGCGCTGGTGGACGAAAGCCCCGCGCAATGGCTGCACCTCGATGTGATGGACGGCGTCTTCGTGCCCAACATCAGCTACGGCATCCCGGTCATCAAGGCCATCCGGCCGCTCAGCCGCAAGGTGTTCGACACCCACCTGATGATCGTGGACCCCGACCGATACATCACGGCGTTCAAAGAGGCCGGTGCTGACGTGCTCACCGTGCACCTCGAGGCCTGCACCCACCTGCACCGCACGGTACAGGCCATCAAGGCCCAGGGCATGAAGGCCGGGGTATCGATCAATCCCCACACTCCGGCATCGGCCTTGGAGGCCATCCTGCCCGACCTGGACCTGGTGCTGGTGATGAGCGTGAACCCGGGCTTCGGCGGGCAGCGCTTCATTGAAGGCACCTATCGCAAACTGGACGCGCTGCGCGAGCTGCGCCAGCGGACCGGATCCCACGCCTTGATCGAAGTGGATGGCGGTGTGGGCACGGACAACCACCGCAGGCTGGTGGAGCATGGCGCGGATGTGCTCGTGGCCGGCAACAGTGTGTTCGGCGCCGCCGACCCGCGCGCGGCCATCGTCGCCCTGCTTTCCTGAAGCGAGGCAGCGCCTGCCGTTCCGCACACGTCCACCCTTCGCTGGCGCGAGGCCTTCCCGGCATCGTACCTTGCCCTTGACGATGGAGCCCCTACACCACGGTCGATCGGTGTACGACACGGAGTTCGTGCACAACCGCATCGGCCTTGTGCAACGCAGGGCCATTTGGGCCTATCTGGAAGCCCTGCTGCGCAATCCCGGCATGCATGTGCTGGAACTGAACACGGGGGACGCCACGGACGCGGTGCATCTGGCCCGACAGGGCCATCGCGTGATCGCCACCGACCAGAGCCCCGAGCTTATCCGCAGGGCCCGGGAGCGCGTCCGTCAATACGGACTGGAGGACCGCATCCTGCTTGAACTTCTGCCGAAGGCCGGGTTGCACGGGCAGGTGTGGCCGATGTTCTTCGACCTGGTGCTGTCCGACATGGGCGGTCTGAACCAGTACGACGAGGACGACCTTGTGGCCGTGATCCATGCCGTGGCCGAACGGATCCGCCCCGGTGGGCGCTTCGTGGCGGTGATCCAGCCCGATCGATGCATCCGTGAGACCCTTCATCACCTCCTGCGTTTCCAGTGGCGGGAAGCCTTCCAGCGCGGGCAACAGCGTGCTGAGCTCGCAGGCCTGAGCGGCACGGGGGTGGTGCGCTGGAACCATGCACCGGCAACGGTGGAGCGGCTCACCGCGCCCTGGTTCCGGACGGTGAACATCCGACCGGTGGGGCTGTTCGTTCCCCCCACGCACCTGGTGCACCGGTACGGACACCGGCCCAGGGCGCTCGACCGCTTGTCCCGACTGGATGAACTGGTGGCCGGATGGCGGTGGACCGCGCGATATGCCGACCACTACCTGATCGACCTGGAACGCCGGCGTTGATCGTGGGCAACATTCGACGGTCCACCTGCCCCGTTCGGACCGGACGGGTCTAGTTTCGCGGCCTCAAACCACGCACCCGTCCCATGCGCTTCCTCCTGACGACCCTGTCCCTGCCCGTGATCCTCGGTTCCGCCACCGCCCAGGAGCACTGCATGGCCGAAGTGATCACCCGGAGGCAGCTCATCGCCAACGGCGGCACGGGTGACCTGCTCCCGGCCTTGCAGCAGGTACCGCGCGGCAGCGTACGCGGTGGCCTGCAGACCGTGCCGGTGGTGGTGCACGTGGTGTGGAACACCCCTGCGGAGAACGTGCCCGACGCCTCGATCACCCAGATGATCGATCAGATGAACCAGGACTACCAGCAATTGAACGCCGACCTGAACACTGTGCGGCCGGCCTTCACCGGTGTGATCGGCAACGGAGGCATGGAATTCTGCCTGGCCACGGTGGACCCGAACGGCAACCCGACCACGGGCATCACCCGGACACAGTCCTCGGAGACCTGGTTCGACCCGGACACCGAGACCGACGATATGAAGTCGCCGCCAAAGGGTATCAGCCCCTGGGACCCGGACCACTACCTGAACATCTGGGTGTGCGACATCACCAGCGGGGCCACGGGCGGCACGGTGACCGTGGGTTATGCGTACCTGCCGGTGGGCGGTGTGGTCGGGTCGGGCATCGACGGGCTGGTGATCGACTACGACTACGGGTTGGGCGCCGGCGAGCGCACGGCCACCCACGAGATCGGCCACTACTTCGGCCTGCTGCATCCCTTCGACAACGGCAACTGCACCGACTCGGACGGCTTCACCGACACCCCGACGACCAACAGCCCCACCTTCAGCTGCAGCAACACCAACCTGATGAAGTGCGGCGTGCTGACGCAGTACGAGAACTTCATGGACTACGCCTCCTGCTCTGTGATGTTCACCGACCAGCAGGCCGCGTCGATGCAGGGCGTGCTGAACGGTGCACGCGCTTCCCTGCTGAACAGCCCTGCTTGCGGCACGGTACCCTCCGGCCCCTGTGTCCCGACCAGCGGGCAGGGCACCGCGGACGGAGACTACATCGACGGCGTGCTGCTCGGCTCCATCAACAACACCGGCACGGGCGGCATCGGCGGCCCCAGCTATGTGGACTACACCGGTCAAAGCACATCCCTGCCTCGTGGGACCGCGCAAGTCCTTCAGATCACCGCCGGTTCTTATGTGGGCGACGCGTTCGCCGCCTGGATCGATCACGATCAGGACGAGCTGTTCGAGGCGGGCGAGAAGCTGGGGGAAGTGACGAACACCTCGGCCGGTCAGGTCCTCACCATCCCATTCACCGTGCCGGTAAGCGCCGCTTTGGGCCAGGCCCGCCTGCGGGTGCGGGGCGTGTACCTCAACACGGGAGAGCCCGACCCCTCGGACCCCTGTTTCAACTACAACTGGGGCGAGACGGAGGACTACACGGTGGTCATCACCACCCCGGGAGGCCCGTGCATCCCCACCTCGACGAACGGAACCGCCGATGGTGATTTCATCCAAAGCGTGCAGTTGGGCGCCATCCAGAACATCGGCACGGGTGGGACGAGCATGCCCACGTACACCGATTACACGGCCCTGAGCACCGATCTGGTGCGGGGCGACAGCTACACCCTGCAGGTCACCGGAGGCACCTATGTGCCGGACCAGGTCGCCGCATGGATCGACATGGACCAGGACGGTCAGTTCGAGGCGGGTGAGAAGCTGGGCGAGTTGACCAACAGCGCCCCGCTCGAGAACCTGTCCATCCCCTTCACCGTGCCCTTGAGCGCCTCCCTGGGTGGTGCCGTGATGCGCGTGCGCAGTGTGTACACCAACACCGGTGAGCCCGATCCGGTGGACCCCTGCTTCAACTATGCCTGGGGTGAAACGGAGGATTACACCGTGGACATCACGACCTCCACCGGGCTTCCTGCGACCGCGACCGCCGGGATGCAGGTGCTTGTCCGGGAAGGCCGGGCCGAACTGCACGGCGAGGCAGCGCCCGGACATGCCTACCGCGTGGTGGACGGTGTCGGCCGCTTTGTGGCCGAAGGCCGCATCCGGTCGGATCGCACGACCATCCTCGCCAGTGGTGCTCCTGCGGGCGCGTACCAAGTGCTCGTGACGGGAGACGGTCGGGACCCGGTCGTCCTGCGCTTCATCCTCACCGGCGAGTAGGCCGAGGTCGACCGTTCACCATCGCTCGTCGACCGGCGCCTGCCGTCCGGCGGATCTCCGTTCGCTGTCCGAAACCTTGGAGAATGGCGCCCGTACGCGTCTGCACACTCCTGTCCCATGCGCCTCCGTACGGCCACCACCCTCGCTCTGACCCTGACCGCCACGGTGACCATGGCCCAGCGCTCAGCGCTTGGCATCAAGGGCGGGATCGTGCTGGGAACCGCCCGGTCCGAACTGGTGCGGTACGGCCTGGTGCCCGGAGCCACGCTGGGGCCCTACGCGGCGTTCGGCGTGACCGACCGGATCGAACTGCAGCCTGAACTTCTCGTGAGCCTGCAAGGTGCCTCCTACGTGGTGGGCGAGAACGACGACCGCTGGGTGGACCGTCAGCTGTACGCGCACCTTCCTGTATCGGTAAAGTTCTTCGTAGGCAACACGTTCAACCTGCATATGGGCGGCCAGCTGGGCTGGTTGCTGCTGGCGCGCACGGAGACCGGTGATGAGGCCCGGACGACCACCGATCGCTTTGTGCCCCTCGATGCCGGCATCATCGCCGGCCTCGGGCTGGACCTGATCAGCGGCACGGACCTCACCTTGCGGTACTACGGAGGAGTGACACCGACGCTTGCCGATGACAGCACGGTCTATCCACGGAACAACACCCTCCAGTTCACGGTGGGTCACCGGTTCAAACCGTTCAAGAGGCGGTTCGCCCGTCGTCGCTGAGGCCGCGGCTATCTTTGGGCCGTGCATCAACGGCCGATCATCGCGTTGCTGGGCGGAGGCCAGCTCGGCCGGATGTTCATCGAGAACGCCCTTCGGTACGACGCCCGGGTGCATGTGCTCGACCCCGATCCGCAGTGCCCGTGCGCCGATATCGCCGAGCGCTTCGTCCGGGGCTCCTTCGCCGATCATGACACCGTGCTCCGTTTCGTGCACGACGCCGATGTGGTGGGCATCGAGATCGAGCATGTAAGCGTGTCCGCCTTGGACGCGGCGCGCGCCATGGGCAAACGCGTCATCCCCGATCCGGCCGTTCTGCGCACCATCCAGGACAAGGGTGCCCAGAAGCTGTTCTATCGGGACCACGGCATCCCCACGGCACCTTTCATGCTGGTGGACGGGCGCGCCGCGCTGCTCGCCGCGCCACCGATCCTGCCCGCCTTCCTGAAGGCGCGGACCGGTGGCTACGATGGTAAGGGGGTGATGGCCCTGCGCGGACCGGCGGACCTTCCGATCGCGTTCGAAGGACCGAGCGTGGTCGAACAACAGGTGGCCGTTGCGCTGGAGCTTGCCGTACTGGTGGTGCGCGACAAGGCGGGGAACACCGTGACGTACGAACCGGTCGAGATGGTGTTCGACCCGCGATACAACCTGGTGGACCACCTCCGCGCTCCGGCCCGGCTCGAGGTCGGGATCCTCGAACGCGCACGGCAACTCGCCGTTCAGGTGGCGGATGCGTTCAACGCACCCGGCCTTTATGCCGTCGAGCTCTTCCTCACCACGGACGGCGCCCTGCTCGTGAACGAGACCGCACCCCGCGCGCACAATTCAGGCCATCATACCATCGAAGCCTGCGCGAGCAGCCAGTTCGACCAGCTGCTGAGGCTCTACCTCGGCCTGCCCATCGGTGACGCCCGGCTGCGGGCCCATGCCGCCATGGTGAACCTGGTGGGTGAAGGTGGTCGTGGTGAGCCCGTGCTGGACGGCCTGTCCGATATCGTGCATGTGCCGGGCGCCTTCGTTCATCTGTACGGCAAGCGTGAAACACGCGATGGCCGGAAGATGGGTCATGTGACCCTGCTGGCCGATGACCACACCGGACTGGACCAAGGCATCGCCGTCACCCGCCTTCACGGGCGCGTGGTGCCGACCACACCGAACGCGACCACAACACCCACACGGACATGATCGGGATCATCATGGGCAGCCGCAGCGATCTGGAAGTGATGCGCGAGGCGGCGGACACGCTCAAGGAGTTCCAGGTGGAACATGAGCTCACGGTGGTGAGCGCGCACCGCACCCCGGAACGCATGTTCGAGTATGCCCGCACGGCGCGCGCCCGCGGGCTGATGGCCATCATCGCCGGCGCCGGCGGCGCCGCCCATCTGCCGGGCATGGTGGCCAGCCTCACCAGCCTGCCGGTGATCGGCGTGCCCATCCGCAGCCGCAACAGCATCGACGGATGGGACAGCCTGCTGAGCATCGTGCAGATGCCGGCCGGAGTCCCCGTGGCCACCGTGGCCATCAACGGCGCACGCAATGCCGGGCTGCTGGCCGTGCAGATCCTTGGCGCTCATGACCCGGCGATCGCCGAAGCCCTTGAGCGCTTCAAGCACGAGCAACAGGCCAGGATCCACGATGGGATCGGCGTGCTGCGCCAGCAGTTCCCCAACCGCTTCGATCGATGATCCAGGCCATGGGCCGGCCCGGACCGATGCACGCCATCCGCATGGTGCCTGGAGAGGATCTCCGCACGGGCCTTCAGGGCTGGGCCGAACGGACGGGTGTCCGCGCCGGAGCGGTGATCGCCACCGTGGGCAGCCTGGGGCCCTGCAGACTGCGCTTCGCCGGATGTTCCGACGCCACGGTCCTGGAACAGGCTCAGGAGCTGCTCACCCTCAGCGGGACCATCGGACCCGATGGCGCGCATCTGCATGCCAGCGTGTCCGGTCCGGACGGGACGATCCTGGGTGGCCATGTGCTCGTGGGCTGTGTGGTGCGCACCACGCTGGAGCTCGTCATCCTTGAGATCGAGGGTGTGGCCCTCCACCGACGTCCCGACCCGCGGACCGGTTTCGTCGAGCTCTTCCCCACCGGGCACTAAGCCTCACGCTCCGATCCGCACGATCGTGCGACCCGGAACGATCACGGCGTACACCTCGTCGAGGTCCGCGTTGCGCATGGCGATGCAGCCCAGGGTCCGATCGACACCCGTGGTGATGAGGACGTCCATGCCCGATGGAACGCCGTGGATGCCGATCTCGCCGCCGATGTCCGCATCGGCCGGGATCTCTCCGGAAGCACGCCGCCGCTCGAACCGCACACGGCTTTCGGCGTTGGGGTGGTCGATCCACGCGAACCGATGCCACTCCCGATGCGGGTATTCGTCGCGGAAGGTGAAGCGCCCCTCGGGCGTACGCCCGTCGCCTTGCATGCGCTTGTCCCCTTCGGGCGCTCCGCCCAGCACCACGGCGTAGCAGCGCAGGGCCTCGGTGCCGCGCATCACGCACAGTCGTCGTTCGCTCTTGTCCACGTGCAGCTCCAGTGCGTCCAAGTCCACACCGAGGCTGTCCAGGAGCGCGCTCAACGGCGCCGGATCGACGGCCCGACCCACGGCGGTGCCGCGCGGCACGGATGCGGTGGTGCATGACACGATCAGGCCAAGGCCCAGGGAACGAAGCAGGAGCAAGCGACCACGCACGGAGCAGGAACGCACGCGCCCCCACACGCGTATGCTCCGTCTCAGCCGGCGCGCCTCCCGAACGTGTAGCCCAGCCGCAGCAGCACTTCCACGCCCCGCGCATCGGCGTAATACCTGAACCGGTCCATCAGGTCCCGGTATCGGGCGTTGAGCAGGTTGTTGCCTTCGATGCC
>Ga0138256_10001597_pt1 | contig 24452 bp, 21 predicted proteins | sample KNB2016incub_MG_FD_105486 | JGI IMG/M metagenome (GOLD analysis project Ga0138256, IMG submission 105486) | Active sludge microbial communities from wastewater in Klosterneuburg, Austria - KNB2014incub_MG | ecosystem: Engineered > WWTP > Activated sludge > Unclassified | place: Austria...
GTTGAAGACCGCCTTGCCGCCGTAGGTGATGGGGATGTTCACGGCCTTCTCGATGCGCAACTTCCATTCGCCCTTGCTGATGGTGACGAAGCCGTTCTCGTAGATCGCGGCGAGGCCACCGAGCTTGCAGTGCTGGCGGATCAGGCGGTTGTTCTCGTCCAGGCTGAACAGGGCGATCTTGCAGTCGCACTGCTTGCGCATGGCCATCACCAATTCATCATCGGCGTTGAGGATCGCGTAGCCATCGCGGCGCACGCTGCGGGGTACAGTGCTTTTCACGTGGGCCAGCTCCTCCAGCGTGTGGATGTCCTTCAAGCCCAAGTGATCGGCCGCCACGTTGGTAACGATGGCCACATCGCAATGCTCGAAGCCGAGGCCGCTGCGCACCAATCCACCGCGTGCCGTTTCCAGCACCGCCATATCAACGACCGGCTCTTTGAGAACGAATTGCGCGCTGGCCGGGCCCGTGCAATCGCCTTTCATCAGCAAGCGGTTCTGGATGTAGACGCCATCGCTGCACGTCATGCCCACCTTGTAGCCTACGCTGCGCATCAGGTGCGCGGTGAGGCGGGTAGTGGTGGTCTTTCCATTCGTTCCGGTAACAGCAATGATCGGGATGCGGCTGGGTGCGCCGGGCGGGAACAACATGTCCACAACGGGTTCGGCCACGTTCTTGCCGATGCCGCCGGTGGGATCCAAGTGCATGCGGAAGCCCGGCGCGGCGTTCACTTCCAAGACAGCACCGCCCGATTCGTTCAGCGGGAGGCTGATGTCGTCCGTCATGATGTCGATGCCGCAGATATCCAGGTCGATGATGCGGCTGATGCGCTCAGCTAGGAAAACGTTGAACGGATGTACCACTTCGGTGACGTCATCGGCGGTGCCGCCCGTGCTGAGGTTGGCGGTGGCTTTCAGGTACACCACTTCGTCCTTCCTGGGCACGCTGTCGGGCGTCAGGCCCTTCAAGGCGAGCAACTTCAGCGTATGGTCGTCGATGTCGATGCGCGTGAGCACATTCTCGTGCCCATATCCGCGACGCGGGTCCTTGTTCACTTCGTCGGCGAGCTGCGCGATGGTGCTCTTGCCATCGCCCACCACACAAGCGGGTGTCCGTTTCGCAGCGCAAATGAAGCGGTGGTTGATCACCAACAGACGGTGATCCAAACCGGTGATGTACCGCTCCACGATCACGCTGCGGCTGATCTCCTTCGCCTTGGCCAGTGCCACTTTCGCTTCGTCCAGCGTTTTGATACCGATGGTAGCCCCGCGCCCGTGGTTACCGCCGATCGGTTTTATCACGCACGGATAGCCGACACTTTCCAGCGCCGCCTCGAGACCTTCCTCGCTGCGCACCACGCGGCCTTTCGGCACGGGGATCTCGTAGCTCTCCAGCAACTGCTTGGTCTCCTCCTTGTCGCAGGCGATCTCCACCCCGATGTTGCTGGTCTTGCTGGTGATGGTGGCGCGGATCCTTTTCTGGTGGATGCCATGACCGAGTTGCACGAGGCTCTGCCCATTCAACCGCAGATAGGGAATGCCGCGCGAAACCGCTTCGGCCACGATGCTTCCCGTGGAAGGACCGAGGCGCGACTCTTCGCGCAGTTCGCGCATCTTCTGGATATCGTCCTGCAGATCGTACGGCGCGCCGCTGATGAGCGCTTCGGCGATGCGGACGGCGGCCTTGGCGGCGAACATGCCCACCGGTTCCTCCACGTAGCTGAACACCACGTTGTACACGCCGCGCTCCCGCGTGCTGCGGGTGCGGCCGAAGCCGGTCTCCATGCCGGCCAGCGTCTGGATCTCCAGTGCGATGTGCTCGATCACGTGGCCCATCCAGGTGCCGCGTTTCACCCGCTCCCAGAAGCCGCCCTCGTGCTCCTCGCTGCAGCGGTGGCTGTACATGCTCGGTAGCAGCTCCTTTATGCGATCATAGAAACCGGGGATCTTATCCGTGGGCTTCTGCTCCAGGTCCTCGATGTCGAGGCGCATGACGATGAGCTGGTGCCGTTTGACCGACCAGTAGTTGGGGCCACGCATGGCCTTGAGCTCGAGGATCCGCATGGTAAGAGGGGTTCCGTTGAAGGTCACGTCCGGAATTACCCGGCGGCGGAAGATAGCTGGTGACGGCGGATGTGGAGCGCCGTTCCAGAGCCGATACGGACCATGCGGCAAGCGGGCTCCGCGCCTCTCGGGGTGTCTTCACGGGAGGTGACAGCCGCCTCCCGTCTTGAAAAACCTGTTGATGACCCGGACCTTCACCGGTGCCGGGCATATGCCAGTCCCCTACTTTCGCTGGGCTTTCCTGAGGGGAAAGCACGGGGGCGGGGGCAAACAGCACGCATGACACCCAAAGGCAAACTCATCGCCATCGGCGGTAACGAGGACAAAGGCAAGGAGCCCGAAGCGGGCCACAACACCAAGGTCTTCACACACAACTTCATCGAAGAGGGCATCCTCAAGCGGGTGGTGGACGAGGTTGGCGGACCCAGTAGGCGCATCGCCGTGATCACCAGCGCCAGCAGCATTCCCGAGGAAGTGGGAGCCAACTACATCGAGGCATTCGGAAAGCTGGGCGCGAAGGACATCGACCTGCTGGACATCCGCGACCGCATGGACGTTAAGCCTGACATGATCAAGCGCCTCAGCCGCGCCGATGGCGTGATGATGAGCGGCGGCAACCAGCTGCGCCTCACCACCATCTTCGGTGGCACGGCCTTTTTGCAGCTGATGAAGCGCCGCTACCAGGAGGAAGCGGGCTTCACGATCGCCGGCACCAGCGCCGGTGCCATGTGCATGAGCAGCACCATGATCTACCAGGGTCACAGCAGCAGCGGCCTGATCAAGGGCGGCGTGAAGATGACGACCGGTGCCGGCCTGATCCAGGATGTGATCATCGACAGCCACTTCGTGGAGCGCGGCCGCTTCAGCCGGTTGACACAGGCGGTGGCCGCCAACCCCTCGGCCATCGGTATCGGCCTGGGCGAGGACACCGGCGTGGTGGTGACCGAGGGCGAGCGCATGGAGACCATCGGCAGCGGCCAGGTGATGATCTTCGACGGCTTCGGCATCAACTACAGCGATTACGCCGACGTGGAGGAAGGCGAACCCTTCAGCATCGAGGGCATGCGCGTGCACATCATCAGCCGGGGCCATTGCTTCAGCGTGAAGGAGCGCGTGTTCACGGCGGTGAAGTTGCATGGTACGCCGGTGAAGTGAGCACTGGCTCAAGGCACGGGAATTGAAGGCGAGCGGGCACTCGCTAATTTGGCCGCATGCGTTTCGCCCTGTTCGCCTCCCTCCTCTTCCTGTGCGTGGCCTTCGTCCCCGGTAAGGACAAGCTCCGCGAGCGGTTCGTCTATGATCATGAACACGTGTTCACGCCGGAGCAGGTCCAGCAACTGGACACGCTGTTCCGCGGCCACGAGCTGCGCACCAGCAACGAGATCGTGCTGGTGACCACCAACAGCTACCACGGCTGGCCCAGCCTGTACGAATTCGCGGCCTCGTGCGGCGATTCGCTGCGCGTGGGCAAGAGGGGCAAGAACAACGGGATGATCATCGCTTTCAGCAAGAATTTGCGCGAAGTGTTCATGGCCTCCGGCCTCGGGCTGGAAGAGGCGATGCCCCAGGCCCGCTGCCAGAAATTCGTGGACAGCCTGATGCTGCCGCCCTTCAATGAGAACCGCTTCTTCGACGGTATCTGGACGGGCAGCACGGCCGTGGTCAAGCACCTGGAGCAGCCGGATAACGCCATCAAGTAGGAACGGGCGCGGTCTCCCGGCACGGAGCACACAGGGAAACGCCGCATGGTGGGGGCCGCCATTCCCCCGCAAGTCCTTTCTTTGCGGCCACTTCGCTGAACCATGTCCTCCAACGCCCCCTACACCCCGCACCCGAACACGGCCCGCTGGCCTTTCTACGCCATGCTGGCCTTCGCCGCCATCATCTGTATCATCATGTGGCGCTCCTGCCACTTCAGTGGTAACGACCCGGCCGGTCCGCGCGAAGCAGCGGCCGTGGAGCCCGTGAAGACCGAGGCCGCACCCGCCGCCACGGAACCCGCCGCCACCCCGGCGGGCTATGCGAAGAAGCTCGGCAGTGGCTTCGATCTCAGCGGCAACGCGGACGGTATCGAAGCGGGGCTCATCGGCTTCATCGAGAGCGACAAACCTGTGGACAAGGAGACCTGGTTCAACTTCGATCGCCTCACCTTCAAGACCGGCAGCGCGGAACTGGATGAGGAGAAAAGCAAGGAGCAGCTGACCAACATCCACGAGATCCTCAAGGCCTTCCCCAACGTGAAGCTGAAGATCGGCGGCTATACCGACAACACCGGTGACGCGGCCGCCAACCTGAAGCTCTCGCAGGACCGCGCCAACACCGTGCTCAACGCCCTCGTGGCCCGTGGTACCGACAAAGCGCGCTTGGAAGCCGAAGGCTACGGCGACCAACACCCGGTGGGCGACAACGCCACCGAAGAAGGCCGCGCGCAGAACCGCCGCATCGCGGTGCGCGTGACGGCGAAGTAGACCGGACGATCATCCATGGAACGCCTCGGCGCATGCCGGGGCGTTCGCTTGTTCACCGGTTTCCCGAAGACCTGAAGGCCGCTTCCATGAACGCAAAATCCTCGGCCCCGAGCCGGGCGCGGACCACATCGTCCTTGAACGCGGCGTTAGAGAACGTGATGATCGCCTCTCCGTCCTTGAACCACATCCCGTACACCTTGGCGAACGGGATCCGAAAGGTCTGCGCGAAATCATCCTGCAACTTGTTGATGAGCTTATAGATGCCGAGCGCTGCGCCACCTGCGGCGATCACGAAGGCCATGCTGTCGCTCGCACGCAGACCTTTCATCGCATAGAAGGTCATCCCCACCAGAATCAGTGCTATGCCGAGCACGATGCGGATCATGCGCCCGGTACCCACACCTCCCCTCCTTTCTTGCGCCTTCTCCGCCTCCGCCCAATTACCGGAACGCGTGAAAGCGATACCTGCCCGGTCGACATGCAGGTAGCCCGTGGGCAGTTTGAAGTAGCGGCGCTCGAAGTCGTTGCTCATGCGAACAATTCCTTCCTCCCGATCACGCTGCAGATCGGACACTTGCGCGGGTCGTGCCCTTTCGCCGGGCAGTATTCACGGCCGAAGTAGATGATGCGCAGGTGCAGCGCGGCCCATTGATCCTCAGGGAATAGTTTCTTCAGGTCGGCCTCGGTGTGTTCCACGCTCTTGCCCGTGCTCAAGGTCCAGCGCCAGGCGAGGCGGTGGATATGCGTGTCTACCGGAAAGGTGGGCACGCCATAGGCCTGCATGAGCACCACGCTGGCGGTCTTGTGGCCTACGCTTGGCAGGGCTTCCAGGGCCGCCATCGTATCGGGCACCTGGCCGCCATGCTCATCCAGGATGATGCGGCTGAGCCCGTGGATGCCCTTCGCCTTCGCTGGGGCCAGGCCGCAGGGGCGGATGATGTCCTCGATCTCCCGCACGCTCAGTTTCACCATCTGTTGCGGCGTGCGCGCCTTGGCGAAGAGCAGCGGGGTGATCTCGTTCACCTTCTTGTCGGTGCATTGCGCGCTCAGCACCACGGCCACCAGCAGGGTGTACGCGTCCATGTGGTCCAGCGGGATGCGGGTGCGCGGGTAGCGCTTCGCGAGGGTCTCCGCTGCGAACGCCGCTTTCTCCGCCCTGGTCATCTCCCGGTGATCGTGAACTCCGTCCGGCGGTTCACCGCACGGCCCTCGGGCGTGTCGTTGGTGGCCACGGGCCGCGTGGGGCCGTAGCCCTTGCTGGTGAGCCGCGCGCCCGCGACGCCATGGGCTTCCAGGTAACCGCGCACGGTGAACGCGCGGTCGTTGCTCAGGGCCATGTTGTCCTCCAGGCCGCCCACGTTGTCGGTGTGGCCCTGGATCTCGATACGCACCTTCGGATTCTCCTTCAGAAAAGTGATCAATTCATCCAGGATGTGCTCGCTGGCGGTCGTGATCTCCGAACTGTTGGTGGCGTACTTGATATCGTCCACCTTGTAGCTCTTGCCCACCTCGATCTTCGCCAGGGTCATCTCCACCTCGGCGGTGCCGCCGCGCACCGTGTCCTCCGCGGTGAAGGCGCGGCTGTCGAACACATGGTCGGCCTTCTTCACGGTCATGATCACGTCCGCGCCAGGTTTCAGCTTCACCACGGTGGCGTACTTGCCATCGGCCTCGTCCACCTTGATCACCTCGGTTTTGCGCGTGTCCATGTAGGTGATGCTCACCTCGGCATCGCGCACGGCCTGGCCTTGCTCATCCCTCACCTCGCCTTTCACGATGAGGATATCCTCCGGACGGGCATCCTTGGGCAGGTCGAAGCCGAAGATGTCGAGCCCGCCGGCGCCTTTGAAGCGGCCGCTGGCGAAATAGGCGGTGCGGCCGTCGGCGCTCACGATCAGGCCGTGTTCGTCCTCGGACGTATTGAGCGGGTTGCCGAGGTTCTTGGGCGCGGTCCAGGAGCCGTCATCGTTCATGCGGCTGAAGAAGATGTCGTAGCCGCCAATGCCCCGGTGCCCGCGCGTGATGTCCTCCTGCCCCCGCTCGTCGCGCGGCGGACGGGCGGCGAAGTACAGCGTCCGGCTGTCGGTGTGGAGGAAGGGCGCTTTTTCATCCCCGTCGGTGGTGATGGGCGCGGGCAGCGGGCGGGCCTTGCCCCATTCGCCGCCGTCGTCGCGGGTGCTGAAGTAGATATCCGTGCCTCGCGTCTCGCGCCCGCTCTTGGCGAAGTACAGCGTGCGGCCATCGGCACTCAGGGTGGGCTGGCTCTCCCAACCGTCGGGCGTGTTGATGTTGGGGCCGAGGTTCTCGGGCTGGCTCCAGGTGAAGGTCTGGCGGGCGGTGGCGAAATCCATGTGCGTGTCGTAATGGACGCGATAAATGTCCATGTTCTTGTACACGCTGCCGTCGGGGTTCTTGTATTCCGTGGGCTTGCCGATGACCACGAAGACCTCCTTGTTGTTGAGGCTCACGGTGACGCCGCCGTAGTTGTCGCCCTGGTTGAAGGGTTCGGGGAGCGCGGCGCCCGCACCGAAGTCCTGCTTGGTGTCCGCGCGGCGGCTCTCGACCAGTTCCTCCACCTGCACGCTGACGAAATCGCCCTTGGCCTGGCGGCGCGAGGAGCGCGTGAAGAAGAGCAACTCGTTGTCGGGCGAGAACATTGGCAGGTACTCGTCGTCCTTGGTGCTCACGCCGGTGAGCAGCTTGGGCTCGAAGGGTCGTTGGTCCTTGTAGAAGTCGGCGTAGAAGGCCAGCTCCGGCATCACCTGCTCGGCGTCGGCGGTCTTGGCGTCGATGTCGGCGCTCAGGCGCGAGGCATCGTCCGTGGGGAACTTCAGGAACTTCTGCAGGGCCCGCGCACTCTCGGGGAAACGATCCTTGCGGTAGTAGGCGGTACCGAGCACGTAGTACAGGTCGCTGTGGTACTCCGGGCACTTGTCGCGCACAGGCTCCAGGTACTTGATGCAGGCGTCAAAACCGCCAGCGCCCGCCTTCGCCCGGTTGAACGCGCTGATGCCGAGTTGGAACAGGCACTCCGTGCAATCGGGATTTACGTCGCTCAGGGCCTTCAGTTTGGCGTGCTTGGCCGTGGGGTTCTTCTCCTTGGCGGCGCTCTCCAGCTCCTTCAGGATGCCCTTGTCCACGGGCTTGTCGCAGGGGCCCGGGTCGTCCTGGGCACGCACGGCCAATACGGATGCCACCGCGATGGCCGCGAGGAACGGACGCGTCCATCCCCTTGATCCATGTTGTCGACGTGTTGGGACAACCGTCCGACTGCCCATGCGGTGCTCCTGCCCTATCATACCTGGCCCAATCACTTGACCGTCGTATCCGTTTCCTCGGCCTTCTTCACCAGATCATCGCCTTGCTTGCGGGCGGCATCCACGATGCCGTCGGCCTTTTTGCCGGCGGCTGCGAGGGCCTCCTGCTCCTTCTTGTCGGCGGCCTGTTTGGCTTTGTCGGCCACCAGCTTGGCGGCGGCTTTGGCGAGCGGATTGGTCACCTTGGCCAGTTCGTCATCGGCGGCCTTGTAAGCCTGCGCCTTCACGTTGGCGGCCTCGGAGCGGGCTTTCGCCTTCAGGTCATCGGCCTGCTTCTGCGCCTCGGCGATCAAGCGGTCGCGCTCGGCTTTGGCCTGGGCGATCAATTCCTCCTTCTTCTTGCTGATCTCCTCGTTCAGCGTTTCCTTCACCTCGGTGATCACGGACTCCTTCAAGTTGGAGCCACCGCCGCCGAACACGGGCTTGAAGACGGGCTTCATGGCCGTGCCGGTGATCTTGCCCGTCATGTCGATCTCCTTGGGCAGTTCCAACTTCGTGCCGATCAGCCCGCCCGCCTGGCCCAACAGCCCGGCCACGGCCTGGTTGGCCGCGCCGCCGAACATTTCGGTGGGGATCTTCGCCGTCATCAGGTACTCGATGCTCTGGTCCTCGAAAGCGGTCCAGCCCTCCACGGTGGCGGCCATCTTGTCCAGCTTCACCGGGAATTTCTTGGTGATCATTTTCCCGTCGCGGAACTCATAGCTGAAGTTGACGCTCTGCAGGGTCGGGTCGTCCAACTTGGGGTTCTTCAGGATCTTGTTCACCTCCTCCAGCACCTTCACGCCAACGAGCCGCACGTTCTTGGTGGTGAGCGTGCCGTCCCCGTTCAGCGAACTCATCACGGGCATCATCGCGCCGTCCAGTGCGCCGGTGAGCGTCATGCTCGTGCTGAAGGCGCCGGTGCAGTTCTTGGCGATGGGCGCCAGCGTCTGCACGGTCTCCACGTACTTCACGGTCTGCTCGATGTCCCAATCGCGCACGTTGTAGGTGAGGTCGATGAGCGGCTTGGAGGGGTTCTTCGCGTCATAAGAGCCGTTCATCGTGGCGCTGCCTTTGAAGACGTTGAAGAAGAGGTCGCGCAGGTCCACGCGCTGGTCGTGCACATGCAGGGCGCCCTTCAGGTTCTCCAGCGTCATCTGGTCGTAGAGCACGGTCCTGGCGGCGGTGGTGAGCTTGAAGTCGATGTTCTTCGGTACTTCGATCACGCTCATGGCCGAGGTATCGGCCGCCGAGGAAGCCGTATCCGCCGCCGTCGCCGGCCCCATCAGTTCGTTCAGGTCGAACTTGTTGCTGGTGACGTTGAAGCTGCCAGCGAGGGTGCTGTCCTTGAGCCACCATTGGAGGTAGTTGTCGATGCGGCCGTTGGCGTGCAGATCGCTGCCGCCCACGGTGCCGTCGTACTTCGCCAGTTCCAGGAAGCGCGGGCTGAAGTTGAAGAGCAGCTCATCGATGCCGATACCGTAGGGCAGGGAATCGCTGCGGTAGGCCATGTTCTTCAATTGCAAGGTGCCCGCGGCCTTGAACTTCTCGTAGCGCTGCGCCTCCACGTCGCTCATGCGTCCCGCCATGGCCACGTCGGCCTTCAGCGATCCGTTCAGCTCGTCCTTGCCGAGCGGCACCACCTTTTTCACGTTGGCCAGGTCCACGTCGGCCTTCAGCACGGCGTCCACGTCGGGGTCGCTGATGGGGGTCTTCAACAGCATGCGCGCTTCCACGGGGTTCCCGGCCAGTTTCAGGGCGAAGCGCCTGAGGTCCACGACCATGCCGTCCATGTCCTTGCCTTCGGGCGAAACGATACCACAGTCCACGAAGATGTTCTCGCAGCTCGCGGGCAGGTCGGGGTACTTGAAGCGGCCGTTGTCCACGCCGATGTTGAGGCCGAAGCCGGGCATCGTGCGCTCGTTGTACACGCCTTTCACATAGCCGTTGAAGCTGGCCTTGCCGGTCATGTCCACGCCTTTGAGGTCGCTGGCGAACTCGGCGGGCACCAGCGAGAGCAACGTGCCGAAGTCCGTCTTCTTCAGGTCCCACTTCAGGTCCATGGCGATATCATCCGTGGGCATGGCCACCCAGCCGTCGAAGCCGAGCACGAGCTGATTGATCGTGGCCTCGTTCTCCTTGAAGGTGAACTTCATGTTGGGCATGTCCATGTCCAGGTCGGCCTTGAAGTCGGCCGTCACGTTCTTGAAGTACTTCACACCATCGTAGACCACGTTCACACTGTCGCTGTGGGTCACGGTGCTCAGGGTGAAGAGGTCCTGCGTGAAGTCGCCCCGGCCGCTGTGGTCCAGGCCGGCGAGATCCATGGACATGGGCAGGGAGGCGTCGTCGTAGATCACATGGCCATCGGTGATGCTGTATTCGCTCAGCTTCACGTTGAAGAGCGTGGCGGCGGTGTCGGCCGGGGTTTCCGCCGCTGTGCTGTCGGCCTTGGCGATGTCCCAGTTGGCGCGGCCATCCGCGAGCACCTTGGCATGCACATAGGGCCGCGTGATGGCCACGCGCTTGATGAGGATCTTTTCACCGAAAAGGCTCATGAGGCCCACGGTGGCCTCCAGTTCGCCGATCCGCGCCAGGCAGATGCCCTCGAAGGGCGCATGGTTGCACACCTTCACGTCCTTCACCGCGAAGCTCGCGTTGGGAAAGCTGCTGAGTATGCTGAGGTCCCAATCGCCCCAATCGACCGTAGCGTTGAGGCTGGCGTTCACCTGTTCCTTCACCGCGGCTTCGATCCTGTCCTTGAACAGGATGGGGATGAGCACCGCGGCGAGGATGACGAGCAGGAGCAGGATGCCGATGGCGGCGAAGAGGCGTTTGATCCACATTCCCATGTTGCGTTGTTATCGTTGGTCGTTCTACCGCCCTGTTGGTGCTGGGCGCAATGTGCTTGTGCGTTGCCGAAGCAGATGGTCGGCGAGCACCAGGCAGGTCATGGCCTCCACGATGGGCACGGCGCGCGGCACCACGCAAGGGTCGTGCCTGCCTGCGGCCTCCAAGGCAACGGCCTCCCCTTTCGTATTCACGGTGCGCTGCGCCATGGCGATGGTGCTGGGCGCTTTGAAGGCCACGTCGAAAAGGATGTCCTCCCCGTTGCTGATGCCGCCGAGGACGCCGCCCGCGCGGTTGGTCTCCGTGCGGATGGCGCCGGACTCCACCGTGTATTCCGCCGTGCTGTTCCTGGGGTCGCGACGGACGCCCATCACGAACACATCATTATTCTGTGATCCGCGCAGCCGTGCCGCGCCGAAGCCGCTGCCGATCTGGAAGCCCTTGCAGGCGTTGATGCTGAGCATGGCCTTGGCGAGGTCGGCATCCAGCTTGTCGAACACCGGCTCGCCGAGACCCGGGGGCAGGCCGCGCACTACGCACGAAACGCCACCACCAATGCTGTCGCCCTCGCCACGCACTTGGTCGATCACCTCGGCCATGCGTGCGGCCGTGGCCGGGTCAGGGCAGCGGACGGGATCGCTCCAGCGGCGGCTCAGGTCCAGGTCCTCCACTGGCTGTTCCAGCACCACCTCGCCCACCCGGCTCACGTAGGCGTCCACGGTGATACCTTCGGTGGCGAGCAGTTGCCGGGCGATCGCCCCGCCCACAACGCAAGCGGCGGTTACGCGCGCGCTGCTGCGGCCGCCGCCGTGATGGTCGCGCAGGCCGAATTTCTCCTCCCACACGAGGTCGGCGTGGCCGGGGCGATACACGTCCTTCAGGTGGTCGTAATCGCCGCTCCGGGCGTCGGTGTTGCGGATGAAAAAGCCAATGGGCGTGCCCAAGGTGATGCCGTCCATGATGCCGCTCAGGAACTCCACCTGGTCCGCTTCGCTGCGCGCGGTACCCAGCGGCGTGCTGCCGGGGCGGCGGCGGTCCAGTTCAGCTTGGATGGTGGCCAGCTTCAATTCCAGCCCGGCGGGGCAGCCATCGAGCACGCCACCGATGGCGGGGCCGTGGCTTTCGCCGAAGGTGACAAGGCTGAAGATCGAACCCAAGGAATTGCCGCGCATCGATCAGGATAAGACGGGCCGAAAGTACCCCTCCGGGCTCAGGGCATGGCACGCTGCAAGGCTCACTTCTCGACATAAGCCCAGCGCAACACCATCGCGGTATTGCTCAGCGCGCTGTTGTCCTGGAAGCGCCAATCTACCCCGGCCCAATGCAGAAGTTCAAAGCGCTTCCGGTTGATGCGGGTATGATGAACTTCCACGATACAGAGGCGTTTGGGATCATCGGGCAGCTTGGGCGGGGCGGCCCAAGCGGAATTGGCATGCTGCATACAGAAACCGTGGTATTATTCAGGTAAGGCTGGTGATGTCGTCGATACCCGGCGGGCGGGCGCAGGTGAAGCCCTCGCCAAAAGGCACACCGATGATGCGGCCCATGTCGCGGGCACGGCCCTCGAGCGTGGGCAGGAACTCGGGCACGCTGATGGGCGACACGGGCTCGGTGCTGGCGGGGTCATGGAACTGGCTCTTGAAGCAGGCGAGCGCGGCCTGCTTGCGTTCCCAATGGGGGGTGATATCCACCACGATGTGCGGGTCGATCCAGCGGTCCTGCACGCAATGCAGCACGGAAACAGGCCGCCACGCTGGCTGCTCCTTGCCTTCGTACGTGGTCACCACGCGGCGCAGCCCGCTGAGGAAGGCGGCTTGGGCCACCAGCGCGGCGGCGCGGCCATGGTCCGGGTGGCGGTCGCGGATGGCGTTGGTGATGAGCACGCGCGGGGTATGGCGGCGGATGGCGGTGACCACCGTACGCAGGCTGTCCTCATCGGCACGGAAGAAGCCGTCGGGCAGACCCAGGCCGTAGCGGAACAGGGCACCGAGCACCTGACGGGCGGCCTCGGCCTCGCTCGCGCGGATCTCCACCGTGCCGCGGGTGCCCAACTCACCGGCCGTCAGTTCAATGAGGCCCACGCGCTGGCCCGCCGCCACGTGCTTGATCACAGTGCCTGCGCAGCTGATCTCCACATCGTCCGGGTGCGCTGTGATGCACAGGATATCGACGCGCTCCACCATCACTTCCTCCCCTCGATCCAGCCGGTGACCGCCTCGCTCATGGGGCCCACCGGTGAGCCCAGCACGCTATGCAACGAACCGTCCTCGTTGATGAGGAACTTCGTGAAGTTCCACTTCACCTCGTTGTCCGCCGCGCCGTTCCTGGCCTTGCGCGTGAGCCACTGGTACACCGGGTGCTGGTCATCGCCCTTGGTGACCACCTTGCTCATCATCGGGAAGGTGACGCCGTAGTTCCCGGTGCAGAACGCGGCGATGGCCTTCTCGTCGCCCGGTTCCTGCCCGCCGAAATCGTTGCTGGGAAAGCCTATGACGACGAAGCCCTTGTCCTTGTAAGCCTCGTACAGTTCCTCCAGCTTTTTGTACTGTGGGGTGAAGCCGCATTCGCTGGCGGTATTCACCACCATCACCTTGTGGCCCTTCAGTTGGGCGAAGGAGAATGGCTGCCCGTTGATGTCCGTGGCGCTCAAGGCATAAAAGGACTCAACGGGCGCTTGGGTATATACCGTGCCCCGGCCGCAGCCGAAGGCCACGACGGCCATGGAGAAGATCTTTGCGAGTTGCTGTCTCATGCGGAAGGGAACGGCGATGGGTCGGCGGCCCCGGGGCGGGCAAAGTTACCCATGGGAGGAGGGCTCCGTGTTGCGGGTTGCGCGATGCGCGCTGTCCACCCGCAACACGTAACACGCGACCCGCAATGCCTTTGTCAAGCCGGAGGCTACCTTTCGCCTCGGTTCTCCCGTAAGAGATCCCCGCCATGCGTACCCCATCCCTTTTCGCCCCTCTCTTCTTGTGCCTTGCCGCTGCGGCCCAGCCCCAGCAGGTGAAGATCGCGAACGCCGCCGCGTTGGACGCCGCGGGGTCGGTTCACAAGCACAAGAGCGCCCAGGCCGCGCTGATGGCCAATGGCATCACGGCCGAGCAGATGGACCAGGTGATCACTTACGGTGACCGCGAGCACTGGCCCGCAGGTATCAAAGTGGACAGCCTGCGCGAAAAGAACCGGCCTTACATCCAGAACTATGCCTGCTTCCGTGTGGCGGGCTTCACCGAGGACAGCGTGCCGAAGACGGTGATCATGGTGCCCGCGCGGGAGAACATCCACATGCCCGAGGTGATGCGCCCGCTGAGCGACCTGTACATGATCGTGCCCGACAGCGCCATCGCCAACGTGCAGCCCGGCAAGCCCCGGCCCGAGATCAGCCGCGGCCCCAAATGGAAGAACCTGCCGGTGGCGCGCATCGTCAAGCCCGAGGAACTCTATGGTACGTATGACCTCGGCCACGATAGCACGGCACTGAAGGTGTTGCTGGACAGGGGCCTGAGCCAGCCCGAGATCGACGCGGTGATCTTCCGCAGCACCGACCGCAACTGGCCCGACGGCATCGACAGCTTCGAAGAGCGCCAAAAGCTCCTGCCCAGTTTCAAGAAATACAAGGCCTTCCTCGGGGCCAAATGGGACGACAAGGTCCTGCTTATCGTGCCCGTGGAAAAGAACCGCAAGGCTCCCGTGCTCATGCGCCCGTTCGTGGACCTGTACCTCGTGTACAACGCGAGCGCGGTGGAGGTGAAAAAGAAGTAGCGGCCGAATACAGCAGGCAGCAGGCAGATAGCAGTTGGCAGCACATGGTGCTTGGCCGCTGCCGACCGCCTACTGCCTACTGCCTGCTGGCCCCACCTCCTGCCTGCTCCAGACCTGCGGGATACCTTTGCCGCCGTGGACCGCCGGGAGATCGCCGCGCTGCTCGCGCTGGAATGGCGCTTGGACCGCCGCCAGAAGCACGCGTGGGGCAGTTTGGCCTTGTACGTGGTGAGTACCGTGTACACCTGCCACCTCGGGGTGAAACGCCTGAGCAGCGTGGCCACGTGGAACGCGCTCTTCTGGATCATCCTGCTCTTCGCGGCCTTCAACGCGCTGGCCCGCTCCTTCCAGCGCGAGGACGGCGGGCGGCAGCTCTACCTGCACACGTTGGCCCACCCGCGCAACGTGGTGCTGGCGCGCACGCTGTACAACGCGGTCACCCTGGTGCTGCTCAGCCTGATCAGCCTGGCGACCTATGTGCTCTTCATCGGCGATCGCGCCCTGGCCGAAGCCGACATGGGGCTCTTCATCGCCACCATGCTGCTGGGCGCCATCGGCCTGGCCTGCACACTCACGCTCATCGCGGCCATCGCGGCGCGCGCCGGCAGTGGGCCGGGGCTCATGGCCATCCTCGGCTTCCCCATCGTATTGCCGCTGTTGTTGGCCACCCTGCGCGCGAGCAAGCTGGCCCTTGATGGCGTGGCCTGGAGCACCGTGAGCAACTACCTGCTGGCCATCGGCGCGCTGGACGTGCTGGCCGTCAGCTTGTCCGCGATCCTCTTCCCCTACCTTTGGCGCGACTGATGAAGGGTCTCTGGTGGAAGCTGCTGGCAACGCTCCTGTTGCTCTACACGGCGATCATCGGATTGCGCACGCCGCTGGGCCCGGCGATCGTTCAGACCTCTGTTTCACGCATCGCTCCGGGGCCGCTTGAACTCGACGTTTGGGGCTACGGCACGCACTTCAATAGCGATCAACCCCGTGCATGGCTGGTGAATGACAGCCAGCGGGTGTGCGCATCGAACATCACGGCTATCGCCGGCGATCACATGAAGGTCTTCTTCGATGTTCCCGCCGGACTGCGGAAGCAGATGACCGACCTGCAGGTCTTCAATGGTACCGATGGTCTGGTGACGCGTTACGCGGCCTTCTACACGGACAGCTTGGGCGGAGGGATCGCGGAGCATCCATGCGTGGGGGGTAAGTCACTGGAACTCGCCTACACCTTCCCCAACCGCGACATCCTCAACGAGAGCATCCGCAACCTCTTCTTCCACGTGCCCATGTGGTTCACCATGGTCACATTGATGGCCATCGGCGTGTGGAAGAGCATCCGGGCGCTGCGCACCAACAGCCTGGACGAGGACCGCGCGGCGGCTTCGGCCGTAGGAACGGGACTGGTCTTCGGCGTGCTGGGCCTCATCAGCGGTTCGCTGTGGGCGCGCGTAACGTGGGAAACGTGGTGGACCACCGACCCGAAGCTGAACGGCGCGGCAGCGGGCGTGCTCATCTACCTGGCTTACCTCGTGCTGCGCGGCAGCGTGCCCGAGCCTGCGAAACGAGCCCGGCTCTCGGCCATCTACAGCATCTTCGCCTTCGCCTTCATGCTGTTGTTCTTCTTCGTGCTGCCGCGCCTGAACGACTCGCTGCATCCCGGCAACGGCGGCAACCCGGCCTTCAACACGTATGACCTGGACAACCGCCTGCGCTCGGTCTTCTACCCCGCGTGCCTCGGTTGGATCCTTCTCGGCATATGGATGTACCAACTGCGCGACCGCCTGGCCCGCGTGCAAACCCGCCACTCCGATGCGAACGATCAATAGGACACTGACCCTGATCATCCTGAGCCTGGCCAGCGCCGCTACCTTCGCGCAGCCTGGCCAGGAAAACTGGCTCGTGGATACCATGTACAAGAGCGGCAAGATCAATACCGTTGTAGCGGTCGTGGCGGTGCTGATCGCGGGCCTTGCCACTTGGATGTTCATGATGGACCGGAAAGTCCGCCGCATGGAGAAAGAACTCGACAAGCGCTGAGGCATGAAACGCAGCCACATCATCGCCATCGTCATCATCGCCGCGGCCGTTGCCATGCTGGTGGGTTCCATGATGGACAGCAGCACCTACGCCAACCTGTCGCAGGCGGCGGCGGAGCCGGGCGAGGAGTTCCACGTGGTGGGCACGTTGGACCGGTCGCAGCCGGTGGTCTACGAGCCCAGCACGAACGCCAGCCTCACCGAGTTCGCCATCAACGACCTTGAAGGCCGCAACTGCCGCGTGAAATTGGCCATGCCCAAGCCCAACGACCTGGACCGCAGCGAGCGGGTGGTGCTCATCGGCTCCATGGATCCGGACGGCACCTTCCATGCGAAGGACATGCTGCTGAAGTGCCCCAGCAAGTACAACGAGGAGAACCGGATCGCGGGGTGAGTTGTGCTGACGCTCTTCGTGAAGCCGGCAGCGGGCAGCAGGCAGTAGGCAGCGCATTGTGCATGGGCCGCTGCGAACTGCCCGCCGCATACTGCCTGCTGCCAACTGCCCGCTCAAACACCAACCTCCGGTGATCTACGCAGGTGAACACAGCCTTGCGGGGCAGATCGGCCACTGGCTCACGCTGGCCTCTTTTGTCTGCGCGGCCTTCGCGGGGCTGGCCTACCTGCTGCACACGCTGAAAGGCGAGGATGGCTGGCGCACGCTGGGCCGCCTGTTCTTCCGCCTGCACTCGGCCGCCGTGCTGGGCGTGATCGTCACGCTGTTCATCATGCTCTTCAACCATTGGTTCGAGTATGATTACGTCTGGAAGCACAGCAACTCGGCCATGCCCCTGCGCTACATCGCCAGTTGCTTCTGGGAAGGTCAAGAGGGATCGTTCCTGCTCTTCACCTTCTGGAACATGGTGCTGGGCAACATCCTGATCTTGCGCGCGAAGGAATGGGAAGGCCCGGTGCTGGCGGTCGTCGCCCTCGCGCAGGTCTTCCTGGCCAGCATGCTGCTGGGCGTTTACATAGGCGATATCCGCATCGGCAGCAGCCCCTTCCTGCTCATCCGTGAGTTGCCCGAGAACCTCGCCATGCCATGGACGCGCTCGGCCGACTACCTGGCGAAGATCCCGCAGTTCAAGGATGGGCGCGGCCTGAACCCGCTGCTGCAGAACTACTGGATGGTCATCCATCCGCCCACGCTCTTCCTCGGCTTCAGCGCCACCCTGGTGCCCTTCGCCTACGCCATCGCGGGCCTGTGGAAGGAGCGCCTCAAGGAGTGGATCGCCCCCGCCCTGCCGTGGACCTTCTTCGGCATCATGGTGCTGGGCACGGGCATCCTCATGGGCGGTGCCTGGGCCTATGAGGCGCTCAGCTTCGGTGGTTTTTGGGCGTGGGACCCCGTGGAGAACGGATCCCTCGTTCCGTGGATCGTGCTCGCCGGGTCGGGGCACCTCATGCTCATCAACAAACGGGCACCCACCTCGCTCTTCACCACGCTCCTGCTGGTGCTGGGCACCTGGCTGCTCGTGCTCTACAGCACCTTCCTCACCCGCAGCGGCGTGCTGGGCGACACCAGCGTACACAGCTTCACCGGCGAGGGCATGCTGCCGGGGCTGCTGGTGCTCATCCTCGCCTTCGTGGTCCTCGGCACCGTGATGCTCAACCGCGACCGGCAAGTGCGGCTGTTCTACACCGCGCTCAGTATCGCGCTTCTCCTCATCGGCTGGTGGACGGACCGGCTGGCCAGCGCCATCGTCATCTTCGCCGGGCTCACGCTGGCCATGACCATCGTGGCCTACCGCTCGCGCGAGGTCTTCAAAGGCACCGAGGAGGAGAACATCACGAGCCGTGAGTTCTGGCTCTTCATCGGCTCTTTGGTGCTGCTGCTGAGCGCCGTGCAGATCACGTGGACAACGTCCATCCCCGTTTACAACCTGCTGCTGGAACCCTTGGGCGACGCGGTGAAGCGCGCCCCGCCCGTGGAGTCCATCCCGCACTACAACAAGTGGCAGACACCCTTCGCCTTCATCGTCTCCGTCCTGGTTGCGGTTGGCCAATACCTGCGTTACGGGAGCACGGACATGCGGCGCTTCTGGCGGGAACTGGCCCTTTCACTGGTGGGCGCCGCCATCCTCACGGCCTTGTGTGTCTGGTGGCTGCGCTACCGCGCGAACGAGGCCACGGTGGTGGCACTGGTCTTCGCCACGGCCTTCGCAGCGCTGGCCAACATGGTCTACCTCTTCCGCACGCTGAAGGGCAGATTGAAGAACGCCGGGCCCAGCATCGCCCACGCGGGTTTCGCGCTGGTGCTGCTGGGCGCCACGATCAGTACCAGCAAGCAGGAATCCATCAGTCGCAACGTGAGGGGCCCGCTGTTGAGCACGTTGAGCGACGGGTTCAATGACCAGAAGGAGATGCTGCTGTACAAGGGCGACACGGTGCCCATCGGCGACCGCTTCGTCACCTACATCGGCTCGCGCCAGGACGGCGTGAACCTGCATTTCGACACGGACTACCTGCGCGCCGAGCCCCGCCGTTTCAGGGCCGGGGACACCGTGCGCGTCCGCAGTTCCATTTTCGTGGCCAACGACGACCACACGGCCGGAAACAGCTTCCTCCTGGACCAGCCCGCCCACTGGCGCCCACTGGACAGCGCCGCGCACCGCGTGTTCTGGCACGCCCCCGTGTGGAGCAGCGTGATACCCGGCGAAAAGGAGTTCACCCTGGAGCCGCTCGTGCAGCTGAACCCGCGCTTCGGCAATGTGGCCGAGCCCAGCACCCGCCACTGGCCCCAGCGCGACCTGTATACCCACATCCGCTACGCCAAACTCGACCCCGAAGACACCACGGACTACATGCCGCCGCGCCTCTTTGAGAAGAGCGCGGGCGACACCATCGTGACCCCCACCTGCCTGATCGTGGTGGACAGCGTGCGCGCCGTGCGCGACAGCGTGATCGCCCGCCGCCTCGGTCCGGAGTTCGTGGCCTATGCTCCCGTCCTGAAGGTACGCGACCTGTACGACGTCACGCGCTGGTTCGAGGCCCGGCCCGTGATCATCTACCGCCACGACCAGCCCGTGGGCAGCAAGGGCTTCGAGATCCCCGCCCTGCGCGTGAAGCTCGACGTGGTCAGCGTGAAGGACGGTGTCATCGGCATCAACGTCTCCGAGCGCGAGTTCGTCATCATGCAGGCCATCGTCTTCCCCGGCATCAACATCCTCTGGATCGGCTGCGTGCTCATGGCCATCGGCACGGGCATGGCGGTGTGGAGAAGGGTGCGGCGGTAAGTCAAGCCCCGTGCGGTTGTGGGCCGCCTCCTATCTTTGGCCGTGCGGCCCCTTCCCCTTTCGGCGCCGCAGGAACCCGATGTCAACGAAAGCCGCGCTCATCGAGCGCATGGAAGCGCTGCTCCAGCAGGCCGATGTGGAGTTGGTGCAGGAACAGGTGGACGCCCTGAAGGAGTCCTATGAAGCGCAGGTGGCCGCGGCCCGGCAGGAAGCCGCCGCGCACAGCGAGGAGCCCGTGGCCGTGGAGGCCGCCGCTGATGAGGCCGCTGAAGGAGCGGCCGCCGCGCCCGAAGCCCCCGTGCAGCCCATCGAGAGCGCCATACCGCAGGACGAGGAGGACAAGAAGTTCAAGCAGTTGCTGGACGCCTTCAACACGAAGGTGAACGACATCCGCCGCCAGCGGCAGAAGCAGGAGGCCGACAACCTGGCCGCCAAGCTCGCCATCATGGAGGAGCTGCGCACCATGATCAGCTCCGAGGAGAACATCGGCACCGCCTTCCAGCGCTTCAACGAGCTGGGCGAGAAGTGGAAGACCATCGGCCCCGTGCCGCAGCAGAACTACCGCGACCTGCAGCGCGACTACAGCCACCTGCGCGACGAGTTCTTCTACCACATCCGCATCTACAAGGAGCTGCGCGACCACGACCTCAAGAAGAACACGGCGCTCAAGCAGGCGCTCATCGCCGATATGGAGGCCGTGCAGAAAGTGGAGACCGTGCGCGAGGCCGAGAACCTGGTGAAAGAATACCAGGAGAAATGGCACCAGATCGGGCCCGTGGTGAAGGAGGAATGGGAGGCCATCCGCGACGGCTTCTGGAACGCCACGCGTGTGGTGTACGACCGCATCAACGAGTACTATAAAGCGCGCCGCGCCGAGCACGACGCCAACCTGCAGGCCAAGGAGGCGCTCATCGGCAAAGTGCAGACCCTGCTGGCCGAGATGGAGGCGCGCACGGCCAAGGACTGGAAGGCCCTCACCGACCAGGTGCTGGAACTGCAGACCGCGTGGAAGGCCATCGGCTTCGCCACCAAGAAGGACAATGAGCGCGTGTGGAAGGAGTTCCGCAACGCCTGCAACGCCTTCTTCGACCAGAAGAACGCCTTCTTCGCCGAGATGAAGGGCCAGTTCAAGGCCGCGCACGACAAGAAACAGGCGCTGCTGCAGCAGGCCATCCAACTGAAGGACAGCACCGACTGGCGCCAGACGGCCGACAAGCTGAAGGCCCTGCAGGCCCAGTGGAAGGAGGCCGGCAGCGCGGGCCAGCGCGACGAGAACAAGCTCTGGAACAAGTTCCGCGAGGCGTGCGACGGCTTCTTCCAGCATCGCAAGGCCCACTTCGATGCGCTGGACGCCGAGCAGGCCACGCACGTGGTGGACAAGGAGCAGCTACTTTCCGAACTGGAGAATTTCCAGCACCTGCCGGACCGCTCCGCCACGCTCAACGCGCTCAAGGCCTTCAGCGACCGCTGGATGGCCAGCGGCCGCGTGAGCCCCAAGGTGTTCGACAAGCTGAACGCCCGCTACCGCGCCGCCATGGACAAGCAGTACGGCCTGCTCCGCCTCAATGGTGAGGAGCGCCGCCGCATGGCCTTCGTGAACCGTGTGGACGACCTGAAGGCCGGGCCCGACGGCGAGTTCCGTCTGGAGAAGGAGGCCCGTTTCATCAAGCGGAAGATCGAGGAGATCGAAGCCGAGATGAAGCAGATGGAACGCAACATGGGCATGTTCAACTTCAAGAGCGCCAGCGGCGAGGCCATGAAGAAGGACATGGAGAAGAAGATCGAGCGCGCCCGGCAGGACAGCGAACGCCTGCGCGGCCAGCTGCGCGAACTGCTGCGCGAGATGCGCGGCGAAAGCGCCCCGAAGCCCGCTGTCGCGGCCGCGGAACCCGCGCCCGTGGAAGCCACCGCTCCGGAAGCGGGTCCCGATGTTCCGGTGGAGGCTGCCACGCCCGAAGCTCCGGGGGCCGAGGAGCCCGAACCGCCCACCGATCCCGCCTGACCGGTACCCGATGAAAGCCGCCGCCCTTCCCCTCGTCCTGGCGCTGGCGGTGGCCGGTTGCACAGAAGCGCCCCCGCCCCCCCCCGCTGTGCCCGGCAGCGGCCACGCCACGGCCGACCTGCTGGCCCCGCACCGCGCGCTCCTGGGCGAATGGGTGGACAAGGGCTCACCCAAGTTCACCTGCTACGAACGCTGGAGCGCCGCTGGCGACAGCGTGCTCGACGGCTTCGGCTACGTGCTGGCCAACAACGATACCGTCTTTGTGGAGGAACTGCGCATCGAGGCCAGGGATGGCGCCGTGGTGTATTCCGCCCGCATCCAGAGCCAGAACGATGGCCGTTGGGTGCCCTTCACGGGCCTGCCCAGCGGCCCCGACTCCCTCCTCTTCGAGAACCCCGGCCACGACTTCCCGCAGTGCATCACCTACGCCAAGGACGGCAGCGGTGGCTGGAACGTGACCGTGACCGGCAACGAGAACGGCACGGAGCGGGCGGAGCGGTTCCATTTCGCGAAGATGTAGGCGGGGCGATCAGCGCCCGCAGCCTCCAGAAGGTACTGGATGCCGCCCTGGCCAAAGCAGGTATAGCCAAGCCCGCCACAATGCATACATTGAGGCATTCCTTCGCCACCCACCTGCTGGAGCAAGGAACGGACCTACGGTACATTCAGGCCCTACTGGGCCATGCCAGCAGCAAGACCACCGAGATCTATACGCACGTTAGCACCCGCTATCTGCAAGGCATCATCAACCCCATGGATGCGTTGGATGCCGATTGACGGATATCCAGGCAATACCTTCGCAAAACCCACCATACGCGGAAATAAAACGAAGATCCTCGCCGTCGCCTACTTCCTCGGCTATACGAAGATCTTCGTCAATCCAACGTTGGGCAACATACAAAGAAACCCAGCCGCACAAACAGCACATTTGGTTTTTGCTGACACAAAAGCCAACGCTGAAAAACCAAAAGAGCTGTTTTTTGCCAACGCTCGGACAAAGTAATCGACAAGGAAAAATTAACTTTGAACCTTGGAAAATTGAAAGAATTTAAATGACGACAAAAACAGAAACAAAACAGTTTCAATACGAAATACAAGCTTACCAAGAGGACTGTGTAAATAACATTATTAGTCTTTTTGAAAGCCTTCGCCAAAAACAAAATTTTGGTGATGTGCTGACGGCACACCATAAAAAGAACAAATACAATTTTCCTGTTCAAGACACTAAAAACATTGACATAATGATGGAAACGGGAACGGGTAAAACGTTCACGTTTATCAAAACCATTTTTGAACTGAGCAAAAATTTCGGATATAAAAAATTTATCGTTCTTATTCCAACTGTTCCAATTAGAGAGGGAACAAAAACTAACTTAGAGGACACCAAAGATTACTTTAAAAGCTTTTACGCCAACGAAAAAGAAAAGGAAATTGAAACCTTTGTTTACGAAGGCGGAAACATTTCTGCGGTAAGGCAATTTATAGGCACTTCGCATTTATCGGTTTTGGTAATGACTCCAAGCTCATTTAGCCATAAAGACAATATTCTAAACCGACCGTTAGAAAAGGACATTAATACACCTGAATTATTTGTTAAGAATCAAGAACCTCCAAAATCATATTTGGAATGCCTAAAACGCTTAAATCCAATTGTGATAATGGACGAGCCTCACCGTTTTGAAGGAGATGCCTTTAAAACCTACTTTGAGGGATTTGAAAACTACTTTTTGCGGTTTGGAGCAACATTTCCAAAGAAGAAAGACAGTTTGTTTCTTTCAAACGTAGCCTATGTTTTAGACAGCATTTCTTCTTTCCGACAAAACTTGGTAAAGAAAATTGTGGTTTATACGCAAGACGTGATTGAAAACACAGACACACTTATTGGAATAGAAAAAGTAGGCTCTAAAAATATCGCTCACGTAAGTACTTTAACCAACGGAATTATTGCAAGACGGGAATTAGGGGTTGGAGCAGTTTTCAACGGAAAAAGCATAAAGAAAATAAACAAAGACACCATTGTTTTGGCGGATGACACCATTGAAAAAGTTGATTATTCATTGTCGGACGAATCATTGCGGGCAATGATTAAAGAAACAATCAAAATACATTTTGAGAAAGAAAAAACATTGTTTGAGCAAGGCGTAAAAGCACTCACTTTGTTTTTTATGGAAGCTGATACCAGTTTGTTTCGTGGCGAAAATCCGAAAGTCAAAAACATATTTGAAGAAGAATACAAAAAGCAATACACCGAAATTGTTAGCAAACTTGACCAAACAAGTGATTACTACAAATTCTTACAAAATGATTTTGACAGCGACAATACTTTGCAGGTTCACAAAGGATATTTTTCAGGTGACAAAGGAAACGCTGACGAAAAAGTAAAAGCAGGAGTTGATGAAATTCTAAAAGACAAAAAGAAATTACTTTCGTTTGAAAGTCCTTCACGTTTCATTTTCTCAATTTGGGCTTTGCAAGAAGGTTGGGACAACCCGAATGTATTTACAATTTGCAAACTATCCAATCAAGGAAGCGAAATATCAAAACTGCAACAGATTGGGCGTGGTTTACGCATTTGCGTAAACCAAAACTTGCAACGATACACACTGAAAAATCTAAATGACGACCAAGAGGAATTTTGGAAAATCAACAACCTTGATGTAGTTGTTTCAAGCAAAGAACACGGTTTTGTTGAGGCAATTCAAAATGAAATTTTAAGTAACTCTTTCCTGATTTCTGAAACATTTACA
>Ga0138256_10001599_pt1 | contig 24447 bp, 25 predicted proteins | sample KNB2016incub_MG_FD_105486 | JGI IMG/M metagenome (GOLD analysis project Ga0138256, IMG submission 105486) | Active sludge microbial communities from wastewater in Klosterneuburg, Austria - KNB2014incub_MG | ecosystem: Engineered > WWTP > Activated sludge > Unclassified | place: Austria...
CACAAGGGTATGATAATTTTATTGAAAAATTATTGGTTCATTTTCCGGAAGAAGAACCGGCTATCAGAACCTATTGTGATAAGATTAAAGAAGTTTGTAGTAAAGTATCGCTGTACAATCTGCGGACCGGTATTTTCAATTTTGAAAAAGCAGATATCCTTCAAATGGATACCAAAGGATTTATTGATTCCATCACGGTCAACCAGCGGCTCCGGGATGTCTTGGGTGGCAACAATTCCCTCTATGCCGGAGAGGCAGACAAAACACCCTTTTATGTTCATGCTCTTATCACCAACAGCTATATTGAAAGCTCATGGAAGTGTGTAGACGGTGGCTCACAGATCGGAAGATTGCTGGCCAAGGAAATACGTAAACACGATGGAGAGATTTTAAGAAATACCGAAGTAAAAAAGCTGGTGGAAGAGGAAGGGAAACTCACCCATGTAACATTAGCTGACGGCTCCAAAGTCTATGCAAATTCATTTATCTCTAATCTGCATCCGGTGAAAACACTGGAAATGACAGACTCAGAGGTCATCAAGAAAGCGTATCGAAACCGGGTAAAAAGTCTCGAAAATTCTGTTTCATCCTTTACGTTAAATATCGTGTTGAAAAAAAATTGCTTCCCATATTTTAATCATAACATTTATTATAATGAAGAAGGATCCGTGTGGAGTGGTGCAGCATACACTGAAGATAATTGGCCTAAAGCGTATGCCATCTTTCCCCATGCCTATTCAGATACCGGCAGGTATGCAAAGGGGATTTCGATACTGGCGTATATGCAATACAGCGAAGTAGCTTCATGGGCGAAAACGCATAACACAGTTTCCCAAAAGGAAGACAGGGGGGGTGAATATGAAGCATTTAAAAAACGCAAGGCCGAACGTCTCCTGGACAAAGTTGAAAAGAAGTTTCCAGGCATCCGGGATTGTATTCAATCGTATTACTGCGCCACACCACTTTCGTACAGGGATTATATTGGCAATGATGATGGTTCGTTATATGGCATTGCAAAAGATTACAAGAATCCGTTAAAATCATTTATTTCGCCACGAACCAAATTACCCAATTTATACCTGACCGGACAGAATCTAAATCTACATGGTATTCTGGGTGTGACCGTCAGCGGTTTGGTCACGTGCGGAGAATTCATTGGTATAGAGGAATTGGTAAAGAGAATCAACGATGTATAAGAAGCGATGGTATAGACGCTGGTGGTTCATCCTGTTGTTCAGCATGATGGCCTTGCTGACAGCAGGTGCTGTTTATTTATACGTTGTCGCCATTGTGCATCCACCGCAGATAGCAGATCAGTCATCATTGGAGTTGCAGCGCGCTGAAACATCACCTGGTTTTTATACGATAGGTAACAATTGGTTTCGCAAAAGCAAGAGCGGATTATTTGAAATGTATACCGAAGGCAAAGCTTTTGAACGTGGTGTGATCAATGGGAAACTGGCAAAGGAACTTATCGTTCGTCAAGAGGATCATTTCAATGCACAAATCCGCAACATCATCCCCTCCACAGCCTATCTGCATTTCCTTAAATATTTTATCGGTTGGTTTAACCGGGATCTGGATGATCATGTCCTGGATGAATACAAGGAAGAGATCTATGGCATTTCATTCGCCGCCTCAGCCGAGTACAATTACATTGGTTCCAGTTATCAACGGATGCTCAATTATCATGCTGCACATGACATAGGTCATGCGTTGCAAAGCCTGGCACTTGTCGGTTGCACTTCTTTTGCTACATGGACTCCTGAAACAGAAGGTGGACCCTTGATTGCCGGGAGGAATTTTGATTTCTATGTGGGGGATGCCTTTGCAGAAGATAAAATTGTTGCTTTCGTATATCCGGAGCAGGGATATAAGTTTATGACGGTCACTTGGGGAGGGTTTATCGGAGCCGTCTCCGGCATGAATGAAAAGGGGCTTGCCCTAACCATCAATGCCGCTAAGTCGGATTATCCGCCGGGATCAGCGACACCCGTTTCACTGGTGGCCAGGGAAATCTTACAATATGCCCGTAACATATCCGAAGCATATGCCATTGCCGAAAAAAGAAAAATGTTTGTTTCCGAATCGTTTATGATTACTTCGGCTGAAGATTATAAAGCGGTGATCATCGAAAAAACGCCGGATGCTATCGGTCTCTATGACCCCAATGAAGATTTTATCATTTGTACCAACCATTTTCAAAGTACACAACTCCGCACTACCCTACCTAACCAGGAGCAAATGAAAGAAAGCGCTTCTGTATACCGGTACAATCGAGTGAAAGAATTACTCTCGAAGATTGATTCCAATACGATCAGTAAAACCGTTAACCTACTTCGGGATCAACATGGACTCGCCAATGCAGATATCGGCATGGGAAATGAAAAAGCCATAAACCAACTCATTGCCCATCATTCGATTGTGTTTGAACCCGCAAAACTCAAGGTATGGGTGTCCACCTCTTCATGGCAACTTGGCCCGTATGTTGCCTACGATCTTGCCAAAATATTTGCCATGCAAGGATTACCTTCAGATCAGGAAATCATTGACGACAACCTGACAATCTCCGCGGATTCATTTTTATTATCCAAGGATTACCGCAACCTTGTCTTATTCAGAAGCATGAAGGCGCGTATAGCCAACCAGGAATGGGTCGAACCCGACAGTCTTATTTCGCTCAACCCCTCCTCCTATCATGCATATGTACTGGCAGCAGATCTGATGTTCAATAAAAAAGAATATGCCCGGGCCTCAACGTACTATCAGCAAGCCCTCTCCAAAGAGATTGCCACAGTTCAGGAAGAAGATTACATTCACTCGCAGATAACATCCTGCACAAAAAAAGAAGAAAAATAAAATGATCGCCGGCATAGGAATTGACATCATCGAGGTGGAAAGAGTGGAGCATCGTGTTGCTTCCGGCAACGGATTTCGTGAATATGTCTTCACGCCGTATGAAATCGAATATTGCGAATCCATGGTCAATAAATACCAACACTTTGCAGCCCGCTTCAGCGCCAAGGAAGCCTTCCTCAAAGCGATGGGGACTGGATGGGTTGGTGATATTGCATTTAATGAAATCGAAGTGCGGCAAGAAGAGTCTCAACGACCCGAGATTAACCTGTATGGAAAAACACTCGTGATCTTCAATCAGCTGCAACTTGGAAAAATATCAGTCTCTATGTCTCACCTGAAGCATATGGCAACAGCCATCGTTATTATCGAACAATCATGAATACAACTGTTGATTTAGCTTTCATGTCCGCTGGTGAAATAAGGGATGTTCAGGAACAGAAATTTCTGGAAACCTTCCGCTATGCATTAGCGCATTCACCGTTTTATTCATCACTTTACAACGCGCATGGAATTTCAGAAACCAATATCGATTCAATTCATGATTTGGTAAAGCTTCCGTTGGTTTCTAAAACAGATATGCAGCAAGCTAACTGGGATTTTCTAAGTGTGCCCAGAAATAAGATTGCTGAATACACAGCGACCTCAGGGACGCTAGGCATCCCGGTGACTATCGCAATGACGGACCATGATCTCGATAGGCTTGCATACAATGAATACAAATCTTTTTGTTGTGCCGATGGGTCACCAGAAGAAATCTATCTGCTGTTACTCACGCTCGACCGGCAGTTTATGGCAGGCATTGCCTACTATACAGGATTGCGAAAACTGGGTGCGGGCATCATTCGCCTCGGGCCAGGTAATCCTGCTGCACATTGGGAGACGATCAATAGATTGAAGCCAACCGTATTGGTGGGTGTTCCGTCTATGTTCCTTAAACTGATAGACTATACTAAAAGCCAAGGACTGGATATCAATACCACAGCAGTTAGAAAAGCCATTTGCCTAGGAGAAAATATTCGCCATCAGGATTTCTCCTTAAATGTGCTCGGCTCGAAAATTCTTTCCGACTGGGATATTAAGCTATACGCCACCTACGCTTCCACAGAAATGCAAACTGCCTTTACAGAATGTAATGAAGGTGCAGGTGGTCATCTGCAAGCTGATCTCGTGATTGTTGAAATATTGGATGAAGATGGAAACGCTGTTCCAGATGGCACGGCAGGTGAAGTGACCATTACCACCCTGGGCGTAGAAGGTATGCCATTGTTGCGATACAAAACCGGAGACATCTGCATTGCCCATAACGCCCCTTGCCCATGCGGAAGAAATACGCTTCGTTTATCTCCTGTCCTAGGGAGAAAGCAACAAATGATCAAGCTGAACGGAACCACGATGTATCCTCCGGCTTTGTTCGAAATCTTAAACGGGATATCTGAAATCAAGGACTATGTGATAGAGGTTTTCACAAATAATATCGGCACCGATGAAGTCGTTTTGTATGTAGAACCCTTGCGCAACGAGCAGGACCTGATCCAAAAACTTAGTCTGAATCTCCAGGCCAGGCTACGGATTATCCCCAGGTTGGAATGCGTCAATGCCGACCAGATCAGGTTGCTCCAATTCCCCGAAGGAAGCAGGAAGGCGCTAAAATTCAAAGATCTCCGGTAAAACGGTCCAACGGAAATTTAAAACAAACTTTAGTAACTACTTGAAATAGTGGTGTTTACGCAACAACTAATTTACAGCGATGCTAATATTCCCTCAATTGTCCCGGAATTGTAAGGTCTTTTTCGATTCTTACCCCAATCTTTCTATTTTGGGTCTGAAATGATACAAATGTCACCAGCTCCTCTGACGCTTGACAATATAGCTGAACTGCTAAACGGGGGCAAGAAAGTAGTTCTTGATCCCGCTGCGATGCAAAGAGTACTGGCCAATTTTGATTTCCTCAGGGAGTTCTCTGCCAATAAGCTGATCTACGGCATCAATACAGGACTTGGTCCCATGGCTCAATATAAGATCAGTCAGGGTAATGGCCTGCAACTCCAGTACAACCTGATCCGTAGCCATTCATCAGGCGCTGGAGCTCCCCTATCTCCGATCCTGGTCAAAGCACTGATGATAGCACGATTGAATTCCCTCTTACAAGGGTATTCTGGTGTTCATCCGGATACGATCGAATTACTTCAGATCTTGATTAACAAAGAAATTTATCCCATAGTACCGGAACACGGCGGAGTCGGTGCCAGTGGTGACCTTGTTCAACTCGCTCATGTAGCTCTTGTCATGATCGGCGAAGGAGAGGTTATCTATGAATCCACACGACAGGAGACTGCAGCAGTTTTTAGTCGCCTGGGAATAACTCCTTTGAAAATTTACTTGCGCGAAGGATTAGGCATCGTCAACGGCACTTCCGCCATGACGGGCATTGGCCTGGTCAACTTACTTTTGGCAAAGAAGGTTCTCGCCTGTTCTGTTTTATTCTCCGCGATGACCAATGAAGTAGTCTCCGCGTTTGATGATCATTTTTCCGGAGAACTTAATTCTGTCAAAAAACACACCGGTCAAAATATAATCGCCAGTCGCATGCGCGATATTCTGAGCGATAGCAAGATGATCAGGAAACGCTCCGATCACTTATACAATGCAGAGAGTATTGAGCAGGATGTCTTTGAAGATAAAATCCAGGAATACTATTCAGTGCGTTGCATCACGCAGGTACTCGGTCCTATTCATGACACGATCGCTTATGCTGAAGAGGTCGTCTTGAACGAATTAAATTCAGCCAATGACAATCCGGTGATCGACCATGTGCGCGGTGATGTCTATCATGGAGGTAATTTTCACGGAGACTATGTTTCCCTCGAAATGGACAAGCTAAAAATTGCCATTACCAAATGTTCTATGCTTTCGGAAAGGCAATTGAATTTCCTCCTGAATGATAAATTGAACAACAAGTTTCCACCTTTCCTCAATCTCGGTACATTGGGATTGCATTTTGGTATGCAGGGAATTCAATTTACGGCAACATCAACCGTTGCAGAAAATCAAACCTTGTCATTTCCGATGTACCTCCATAGTATTCCTAATAACAATGACAACCAGGACATCGTGAGTATGGGATGCAATGCAGCCCTGATGACCCGAAAGGTTCTGGACAATACCTTAGAAATATTAAGCGTGCAGATCATGGCCATCGTACAAGCCATTGATTCACTTTCTTGCCAAACCCAGCTTTCTTCGCAGACTCGGGCAGTGTATAACACCATCAGAAGTATTTTCCCTGTATTCGTCGAAGACCATCCAAAATATGCTGACCTGCTGAAAATCAAGACATTACTGATGGAGTCTGATTTGTTCATGTGATTCATGTAGTGGATTTTGCATACTTTCGGCCTATAAATCACTTTACAAATACCTAGCCGGAGACTTAAATGAAGTACGCATTGGTTACAGGGGGCTCGCGGGGCATCGGGAAGGCGATATGTATTAAAATGGCCAGCATGGGTTTTGCAGTGCTGGTCAATTATAAATCAGACCTCCCTGCCGCAGCGTCTGTGCTTCAGGAGATTAAGGCAAATGGAGGACATGGAGAGATTATTCAGTTTGATGTCTCGAAAGTAGAAGAAGTCCAGTCAATCCTTGGCGGCTGGATCGATAAACATCCTGAGCACCAGATAGAAGTGCTGGTCAATAATGCCGGGATCAAAAAAGATGTGTTGATGATGTGGATGACCGATGAGGATTGGCAAAGTGTTCTCTCTACCAGCCTCACCGGATTCTTTAATGTCACACGGCAGGTGCTCAATGGAATGTTGGTCAATAAGTTTGGCCGAATCATCAATATCGTGTCCCTTTCTGGATTGAAAGGCTTACCCGGGCAAACCAATTATTCAGCCGCCAAAGCGGGAGTGATCGGGGGCACCAAGGCTTTGGCACAGGAAGTAGGAAGAAGAGGAGTGACTGTCAATGCTATTGCGCCTGGCTTTATCAGGACCGAGATGACCGCATCACTCAATGAAAAAGAACTGAAAGCTATGATTCCCGTCCACCGTTTTGGTGAGCCTGAAGAAGTAGCGCATGCTGTTGGCTTTCTTGCTTCAAAGGAAGCTTCTTATATCACAGGTGAAGTATTGTCCATCAATGGCGGACTATACTCCTAAATGTAGTACCGGAAGCAAGACAACCAGCGAATAGGGGAACTGAATTTATTATGAACAGAGTAGTCATCACCGGACTTGGTATTTATTCCTGTATTGGAAAGAATCTGGAGGAAGTTAGGGATTCCCTTTTCCAGGGAAAGTCCGGCATCATACTGGATCTTAACAGGAAGGAATTTGGCTACCGCTCCGGTTTGACAGGCTATGTTGATCCTCCTGCTTTGAAAGGTTTACTTGACCGGAGAGCTCGCATCATGCTGCCTGAGCAGGGCGAGTATGCCTACATGGCTACCGTTGAAGCACTTAGGGAGGCGGACATTGACCAGGATTGGATTGACAGCCGGGAAGTGGGCATCATCTATGGAAATGACAGTAGTGCCCAACCTGTCATCGAGGCGACAGATATCATCCGTGCTAAGAAAGATACCATGCTGGTTGGGTCAGGTTCTGTGTTTCAAACCATGAACTCCACAGTCACCATGAACCTGTCAACCATCTTCAAGTTGAAAGGAATCAATTTCAGTGTAAGTGCAGCCTGTGCCAGTGGTAGTCATGCCATCGGTCTGGGGTATCACTTTATAAAATCAGGTTTACAGGATTGTATCATTTGCGGTGGAGCCCAGGAGCTCAATATATACGCGATGGGCAATTTTGATGCCTTGTCCGTATTTTCCTTACAGGAGGAATTTCCTACCAAAGCTTCCAGGCCGTTTGATCGCGATCGGGACGGACTCATCCCGAGCGGAGGGGCAGCGACTGTCATCCTCGAAAGTCTGGAATCTGCATTAAGCCGGGGAGCAAATATCCTCGGAGAAGTGATTGGATATGGATTTTCTTCCAATGGTGGCCATATTTCGAATCCAACCGTAGACGGTCCGGTGCGTGCGCTCAAAATGGCGCTCAAGGATGCGGGTATTGATCCCCGAATGGTAGATTATATCAACGCCCATGCGACCTCTACACCCGCCGGTGATGCAAGTGAAGCGGCCGCGATCGTGGAGGTATTTGGTGATGCACAGACCCCCGTCAGCTCAACGAAATCCATGACCGGGCATGAGTGCTGGATGGCAGGCGCCAGTGAAATCGTGTATTCTATGCTGATGATGCAAAACAGCTTTTTAGCACCTAATATTAATTTTGAGAATCCGGACGAGCAATCCGCCAGATTAAACATTGTAAAAACAACGCTTGAGAAAGATATAGATGTATTTTTATCAAATTCCTTTGGCTTCGGCGGAACAAACTCTTCGCTGGTGGTTAGGAAATGGAAATCGTGATGAATATGAGAAATGAAGAAATCATAGAAGAGATTAAAGGGTTCCTGGTAGAGGAATTCGAAGTGGAGGTAGAAACCATTACGCCAGAGGCCAACCTCAAAGAAACACTCGGCCTTGACAGCCTCGATTATATCGACCTGGTCGTGGTCATAGAAAGCAATTTTGGGTTTAAGGTAAAACCTGAAGATTTTGTAGGCATTGTCACCTTTCAAAATTTCTATGACTATGTAGTCTCCAGGGTGAATTCAAAAGAGTAGATCCGATGCCATCCTGGCAAGGAAAATCAAAAGGAACAAAAACGGGTTACCGGATTTTTGTAAATGTGCTCAGGAGATTTGGTCTTTCTCCTGCGTATTTCATGTTGCGATTTGTAGCCTTCTATTATTTCCTTTTTTCCATTTCTTCTTCAAGGGAAATATTTGCTTTTTTCAGGCAACGACTTGGTTACCACCACATAGCTGCTTTAGTTAGTGTGTACAGGAATTATTTTGTGTTTGGTCAAAGCCTTATCGACAAGATCGTGTTGATGTCGGGGATTCCAAACAAGTTTAGTTTTGATTTTGACGGCGAGCACTTTCTGCACGCTATGACAGAACAAGGAAAAGGCGGAATATTGATCAGTGCGCATGTAGGCAATTGGGAGATCGCAGGCTTCCTACTCAAGCGGATTGATACCAGGACAAACATTGTAATGTTCGATGGAGAACACCGCCAAATCAAAGAATACCTTGCTTCGGTGATGACCAACAGGCAAGTAAACATTATCGTCGTGAAAGACGATCTATCGCATATCTATCAGATCAGTGAGGCATTGCAGAAGAGTGAATTTGTTTGCATCCACGCTGACCGCTTTATAGAAGGCAACAGGACGGTTAAAATGGATTTTCTGGGTAAGGCTGCGGACTTTCCACTGGGCCCATTTGTCCTCGCGGCTAAGTTACAGGTACCAGTCAGTTTTGTCTTTGCTTTAAAAGAAAGTAAATTACACTATCATTTTTATGCAAGCCAACCAAAAGTGTATTCGTCAGGTGAGAGAAATAAACAACATGAATCCATGATGACAGATTTTATAGGCGAATTGGAAGCAAAAATTGAAAAGCACCCTACTCAATGGTTTAACTATTATAATTTCTGGAAGGATTGAACATGCTCCCCACATATGATATTGCTGATTTGATTCCACAAAAAGTTCCCTTTGTGATGATCGATCAGTTGAACTATTCAGATGATAGCACCACGACCAGTACATTTACGGTCCGTGAATCCAATCTCTTTGTTACCAATGGATACTTCAGCGAACCAGGTCTGATTGAAAATATAGCCCAGACAGCAGCAGCACGCGCTGGTTATGCTGCCATAACCCAAAACAATCCCGTTCCACTTGGTTTTATCGGGGCAATAAAGGATCTTGAAATTTATGAATTGCCGTTGATAGGTGCAGAACTTGAAACAGAAATTACATTATTGCATCAGGTTTTCGAAGTGGCTATTATATCAGGTATCATCCGTAGCGCGGGAAAAGTGCTGGCCCAATGCGAAATGAAAATTGTTATAAATCCGCAAATATAGAGAACAATGAAACCGATTAACTTTTGTATTTTCTTTTTACTCCTTGCCTTTTTCCTGAGCATGCCGGGATCAGTTGCTGGACAGAGCAAGAAAGATTTTTTTTCATCGCCCGATACAAAAACAACCTGGCTGGGATTGGATTTTACGGAACTCCGGATCTTTGGCGATTCCGAGGCAGATGTCATGGCGATCAGGGATCAGTATTTTGGTTCTATCAATTATCTCGTGATCACTGAGACCAATAAATATAATGTCGCCCAAGCTTTCAGAAGAACCAAACTTGTGTATGATCTCACCGATGTCACAAGATTAAATGCGGAGGTCGATCCCGACAAACTGATCGTCATGAGTTCTGAAGCAGTCATGAAAATCACACCTGAACGGGTGCAGGAGCTCGTGAATGTATATCAGCTGACGGAGTCTACCGGTTATGGTATTGTCTTTATCATGGAGGGATTCAACAAGAGTAAGAAAGTGGCCACCATGTATGTTACGATAATTGATTTGGCCTCTAAAAAAGTATTATTGACGAAAAGAATGGAAGGTAAAGCGGCTGGATTTGGTTACAGAAATTATTGGGCCAGGACCGTCCATGATGTGTTGAATTCCATAAACCAATCAGCCTACAATAAATGGAAATCCGAAACTAAGTGATGGAGAAAATTTCCAGGAGGATACTCCATCCCGAAAAAAAGAAAGGCCTCACCGCGTTGACTGAAATTCATGTTCGTTTCAATGAAGCGGATCCTTTAGGTATTGTCTGGCATGGCCATTACATCCGGTATTTTGAAGATGGCCGCGAAGCCTTTGGTGCACAATACGGATTGGGTTATCTCGATGTCTACAAGGAAGGTTACATCGTGCCTATTGTAAATGTAGAGTGTGATTTCAAACACTCACTCAAATACGGTGATCGGGTACACATTGAAACCACCTATCAGCCCTGTGATGCAGCCAAAATCCATTTCCGATATACGTTGTACAACGCAGCGACCAGAGAAATCGCCGCCACTGGTTCCACTGTTCAGGTATTCATGGACCGTGAGCATTCGGTGCTCCAACTCATCAACCCGCCGTTTTTCGAAGAATGGAAAAGAAATCAATCCTTCGAATGAAAATGGATAATGTATATGTGGTAGCTGATAATATTTTTTCCCCGTTAGGTAAGACGACGAAAGAGAATTACAATGCGCTGATGCAGGGAAAGTCTGGTGTGAATAAACACAGCGATTTCCTTGGCAGCGCATCGGAGGTTCATGCATCCCTCTTTGATCAAGAGCAGTTAGATCATGCGGAGGTTCCTGCTGACTTCACACGATTTGAAAAAATTCTTGCCTTATCGATTCAGGCCGCTTTGGTAGCATCTGATGTGGATCTACAGGATGCAAGAACTGTCCTCGTGATCTCTTCTACCAAAGGGAATATAAACATGCTCGAAGAAGAGCAGACGCCTGAGCACTTGAGACATACTGTTGCACTGACAACCTCTGCTCGAAAGATTGCAGATTGGTTTGGTCATTCAGGCACACCTGTTATCGTTTCAAACGCATGTATTTCAGGTTTGGCTGCTCTACTTGTTGGTAAAAGATTGATCCAGGCGGGCATAGCTGATCATGCAGTCGTAGCTGGTGCCGATGTCATCACACGTTTTGTGCAAAGCGGCTTTGAATCCTTTCAGGCATTGAGCCCCGAAGTATGTAGGCCATTTGATAAGGATAGAAAAGGTATCAATCTTGGAGAAGCCGCGGCCACGATTGTTTTATCAAATAAAGCTGGCAACAACAATCCTCCACTTCGACTTGCAGGAGGTTCGATTACTAATGATGCTAACCATCTCTCCGGACCCTCGCGCACAGGAGAGGAACTCGCTATAGCTATCCGAAAAGCTTTAAAAGAGGCATTGGTTCAGCCAGGTGAGATAGGATTTGTTTCTGCGCATGGCACAGCAACACTTTATAATGATGAAATGGAAGCCAAAGCTATACTCCTCGCAGGCCTCACAGAGGTGCCTGTCAATAGTCTTAAAGGCTATTATGGGCATACACTGGGTGCTGCTGGACTGGTGGAATCAGTGATCACTGTGAGCAGTATGAGGGAGAATATTATCTTTCCAACTTATGGATTTCAACATCACGGCGTGTCTGCACCTCTGCATGTTGTAAAACATATCGAACAGGCAGAGATTTCCCATGCATTGAAAACAGCATCCGGTTTTGGAGGTTGCAATGCAGCACTTGTATTTTCAAAGTGTATTAATCATTAAAAAAAATGTCCTTGACTACAATTGCAAATATGAATAATTTCTTTGCCGATAACAATGAAACTGCACTGGAAGCCCGGGAAAAGGCACTGCGCATTGCGTTTGCCCCGATTGTGTTTCAGTCGACGCGTGTATTACGAGAGACTGGTATACTTGAAGCTGTAAGTCAGCATCGCAAAGAGGGTATAAGCCTTGATGAATTGGCAACGAAAGTTGGGCTCCCGGTCTATGGTGTCAGGGTACTGCTGGAATCCGGATTAGGTATCGGCCTGGTCCTGATGCGCGATGAAAAATATTTTTTGACTAAAACAGGCCACTTTGTATTGCATGATGAATTTGTGCGTGTCAATATGGACTTTGTCCATGATGTCTGTTATCTCGGGTTACATGCCCTTGACAAAAGTATACAAACAGGAAAACCAGAGGGACTGAAGGTGTTCGGCCCCTGGCCTACGATTTACGAAGGGCTTTCGCAGTTATCTCCGGATATTCAAAAGAGTTGGTTCGCCTTTGATCATTACTATTCCGACAACTCCTTTCCTCAGGCGATCGTCGAAGTATTCAAATCCTCCCCTCGACGCCTGCTGGATATAGGCGGAAATACAGGAAAATGGGCCATGGCCTGCATGAATTATAATCCAACTGTAGAGGTAACGATAATGGACCTACCAGGTCAACTGGATGTGGCTCGAAAAAAAATTACGGAAAACGGTGTTGCGGAAAGGGTGTATTTTTACCCGGCCAATATTCTGGATGAAAACCAAGTGTTTCCGGACAATTTTAACGTGATCTGGATGAGTCAGTTCCTGGATTGTTTTTCGGATTTGGAGATTATCTCTATCCTTAAACGATGTCATCAAGCGCTATCAGACGATGGATGCGTATATATACTGGAACCTTTCTGGGATCGTCAACGATATGAAACCGCCGCTTTTTGCTTACAACAAACCTCACTTTACTTTACTGCTTTAGCCAATGGCAACAGCCAGATTTACAGTTCGGACACTTTTCTGAATTGTGTGGAAAAAGCAGGGTTTGAAGTGCTGGAACAGATTGAAGAAATTGGGTTAAGTCATACCTTGTTGAAACTAAAAATTAAAAAATAATTCCTTAAACGATGTACAACGAGAATGTGGATGTCCTGGTTATTGGCGCCGGTCCTTCGGGAACGATCGCGGCATCCATCGTCAAAAAGGCGGGCTTCAACGTGAAGATCGTGGAGAAACTGAAGTTTCCCCGGTTCGTTATTGGGGAAAGCCTTCTTCCACGCTGCATGGAGGCATTGGAAGAAGCCGGTTTCCTTGAAGCGGTTGAAGCAAAAGGTTTCCAGAAAAAATTCGGGGCCAAATTTGTCCGCGATGGCCTTATATGTGATTTTAGCTTTGCGAGTCAATTTACCTCCGGATGGAATTGGACCTGGCAGGTCCCCCGTGCCGACTTCGATAAAACACTGGCTGATGCAGCTGAGGCGATGGGCATACCGATCGATTATGAAACAACAGTGACAGGGATCGAATTCAATGAGAATGGCTCGGTTACAACGATGACCGATAAAGAAGGAAAGGAAAAGAAAATACACGCCAGATTTATCATTGATGGTAGTGGTTATGGTCGCGTTATTCCCCGTTTGTTTAACATGGAGAAACCTTCGAACCTGATTCCAAGGAAAGCACTTTTTACTCACCTGCATGATGACAATCGTTCGATAGATGATGAACCCAATCGGATCACCATTATCGTCCATCAACCAGGTGTGTGGATCTGGGTAATCCCTTTTTCCACTGGCATTACCTCTGTTGGCTTCGTAGGTGATCCGGAATTCTTTTCGAAGGCAACAGGTACGCCCGAAGAACAATTGCGTACACTCATTCAGTCTCAACCCGAAATCAATAAACGCTTTGAAGATGCTGTGATGGTATTTGAACCACGAGTACTCGAATCATGGTCAGCCACAACTGATAAGTTTTATGGGGATGGTTTTGTCCTCACTGGAAATGTAACTGAGTTTCTTGATCCGATATTTTCTTCAGGGGTTACCCTGGCAAGTGTCTCCAGTCAGTTGGCCGCCAATTTAGTGATCCGCAAATTGAACGGAGAAGAAATCGATTGGGACAAGGAATATATGGAGAAAGTAATGCAAGGTGTGAATACCTTTCGATCCTATGTGATGGCCTGGTATGACGGGACACTGGATAAAATCTTCTTTTATGAAAACCAGAATGAAGAAATCAAAAATCAGATATGTTCTGTACTTGCCGGATATGTGTGGGACGAAACAAATCCCTATGTAGCCAGACACGATACCGCACTGCAACGACTTGCACGGGTGATTCCATTGGAGTCCATCCTTAAAGTGAAATAATGGTATCCTTGTTCGCAAACCTGGTCATATCGCAAAGTTGCCTGATCGAAAAAAACAAGGCCATCCTGAATGGGAAGGTCGTATTTGAGAAGCCCGGGCAGGATGCAGCAGGATTTTTGATGGACATGTACAAACACACAGCAACTAATTATCCAAAGTTTTACAAGATGGATAAGCTGTGTAAACTTGGCTTCCTGGGCGCAGAACTTCTGTTCAGTGACCACGATGTCTTCGAGGGTTATGCTAAAGATGAAATTGCCATTGTGTTGTACAATGCGAATGCTAGTCTGGAAGCAGATCTGCAGTATTTCAACACCGTCAGCGAGATGGCCAGTCCGGCATTGTTTATTTATACATTGCCTAATATACTGATCGGTGAACTTTGCATCCGTCACGGTATAAAAGGGGAAAATATATTTTTTCTCCAGGAGACCTTTGAGGTGGAGAGCTTGGTTGATTACGTTGGGTTGTTGCTCGGACAGGATATTGCCAAGGCATGTTTGTGTGGTTGGGTTGACTTATTGGGTGAGGAATACAAAGCATGCCTGATGTGGGTAGAAAAAAACAAAGGCGGAGAAATATTTTCTGCCGCTATTATTGATAAGCTATACAATCAAAATCATGGATAAACTCATTCACGATCTGAAGGTTCAGATCATCGCTCAACTCAATTTACAGGATCTCACACCGGAAGAAATCGGTGATGATCAGCCATTGTTCGCTGAAGGTCTTGGGCTAGATTCTATTGATGCGTTGGAATTGATCGTACTGCTACAGCAACAATACAAAGTCAAGCTGGCAAGTGCTGAAGAAGGTCAGACTGTGCTTCGGTCTGTGCGCACCATAGCAGAATACATCACCCGTCATCAACCTCAGGACTGACGACGATGCATACGTCTGATATTTATGTAGCTGGTCTGGGGGTGATTTCCGCATTAGGATATGACCTCAAAGCTAACCGACATGCACTGCAATCAGGCGAAAGCGGGATTGGTGCAATCAAACATTTAAAGACCATCCACAAAGATGTCTTTTCTGTAGGCGAAGTGAAATATTCAAATGCGGATCTTGAACAGGCATCTCATTTACCTCCTGGCACTTCGCGCACAGCCTTGTTGAGTAGTATCGCCGCGAGAGAAGCCTACACGAATGCAGGCCTTCATCCACAAACTGGATTGAAGATTGGTTTCGTCTCTGCCAATTCGGTGGGAGGCATGGACAAGAGCGAAGATTTTTATTCAGCATTCTCCAACGATCATCATAAGGGAAAACTGCGCGATGTAGTTGGTCACGAATGTGGATACAGTACAGAACTCGTAGCCAGGCAGCTCGGTATCCATCATTATGTCAGTACGATCAGTACGGCTTGTTCTTCCTCCGCTAATGCTATCTTTCATGCCGCACGGATGATTGCTGCAGGATATCTCGATGTGGCTGTTGCCGGTGGCGCTGAATCACTGACCCGGTTTACACTAAATGGATTCAATACCCTCATGATTCTGGATCCTAACCCCTGCAAGCCTCTAGACGAAAACCGCAAAGGTTTAAATCTGGGAGAAGGAGCAGGCTATGTTGTACTTGCCTCTGAATATGCCTTATCTAAACTAGATACTAAAGTCTATTGCCGACTGTCGGGTTGGCACAATGTGAATGATGCATTTCATCAAACGGCTTCATCGCCTGATGGTGCAGGATCTTATATGGCTATGCAAGGGGCCCTTCGGAAAAGTGGTTTACGCAAAGAGGAGATAGGATATATCAATCTGCATGGTACCAGCACGCAAAATAATGACCTCTCAGAAGGAACGGCGTTGATTCGACTATTTGGCGAGGCATTACCTAAACTCAGCTCTACAAAAGCATACACCGGACATACGCTTGGCGCCAGTGGTGGCATCGAAGCGGTTTTTTCGGTGATGTCTGTTATGGATGGATATGTCTATCCAAATCTCAGGTTTGAGACACCGATGAAAGATGCTCCATTACATCCAGTCACATCATTTGATATTGATCGTAGCATTCGTCATGTCCTTTCAAATTCTTTTGGATTTGGGGGCAATTGTTCTTCATTGATTTTTTCTGCTACTTGATGACAAAGAAAGTGTACATCCGCTCTGTGGGAATGATCTCTCCTCAAGTCACCTTCGCTCAAGAAGTACCATTAGGCATTTCTACAATTCATGAAGGCAGAAGGATGAATGCGATTGAACCTGATTATAAGATAATATTTGGTCCAAAATCAATCCGGCGTATGAGCAGGATCATTCGCATGGGCAGTGCTGCTGCAGTAGAGTGTATGTATCATTCCGGTTTGATCATGCCTGATGCTATCATTACCGGAACGGCTTATGGATGCTTAGAGGATACCATCATCTTCCTGAACAAAATGGAAGAGAACAAAGAAGAGATGCTCACCCCAACAGCATTTATTCAATCAACACACAATTCGGTTGGGGCCCAGATTGCATTGTCAATAAAATGCCAGGGATACAACAATACGTTCGTTAATCGCGGCCTTTCTTTTGAACAAGCTCTCCTGGATGCTATGCTGCTGATAGAAGAGGGCGATGTCACCAATGTGTTAGTTGGTGGTATAGATGAAATAACCAATACCAGCCATGCTATCCTTAGTCGGTTTGACTTGTATCGCTCTGCTAAAAGTGACTTGCTTATTGAGCAGCCAGGCAAAGGAACGATGGCGGGAGAAGGAGCGGGTTTTTTCTTGATCTCTTCCGAAGCGTCAACATCAGATATGGCCGTTATTGAACATCTCAGTATGAAATTTGATCCGGATGAAAAATTGAATACAGCTCAATGGATAAATGATGTGTTGTCTGATCTGCAGATGAAGTTGAGCGATATCGATCTTTTTATACTTGGCCATAACGGTGACTTACGAAATGACGGTACGTATGAAAGTCTGCAGCAGGCAATTGGAGATAGCGCACCCATTGCCTACTTTAAACACTTGTGTGGAGAGTATCCTACAGCATCATCGTTTGGACTATGGCTGGCTGCCAGTAGTTTGAAAAACGGGAGGGTGCCCTTTTCAGCGGAAGATTTCCTACAACTGGATGCGTCCAGTCGGGTATTGATGTATAATTCGGCATCCAACGGACATCATTCATTAATGCTACTGTCCGCATGTTAAATTTCAGAAGAGTCAATTTACTGACAGCAGCAGCTACACTTGCCATGATGGCTCTTTATGCTGTGCGTCCTTTTCCATTGGTGTATTTTCTCTTGCCGGTTTTGACGTGGAGTGCATTTGTATTTTACGGCTGCTACAATATTGACTCTGGATTCTTTATCAGGATAGTGTGTGAAGGCGACGGCTCTGAAAAACGAATGGCGCTGACCTTCGACGACGGACCTTCAGCAGAACACACACCCGCAATATTGGATTTGCTCATGGCAGAAGGAGTGAAAGCAACATTTTTCTGCATTGGAAAAAATATAGTAGGCAATGAAACCCTGCTTAAACAAATCCATGAGGAAGGACACACGATTGGCAATCATAGTTATTCGCATCACTTTCTCTTTGATCTCTTTTCCCGCAAGAAGATGATGGCCGATCTAAAATCTTGTGATCAAATTGTTAATTCTACTATAAATGTCACACCGCGCATGTTTCGCCCTCCCTTCGGGGTTACCAATCCACAGGTGAGGGATGCGACTATCGAAGGGAAGTATTTTCCTGTTGGATGGAATATCAGATCTCTTGATACCGTTATACATGACCGTAACCGACTGATGAAGAGGGTGATCTCCCGATTTGCTCCAGGGGCTATTCTTTTGCTGCATGATTCAGGAAAGTACACAACAACTGTCCTTCGGGACATCATCACGGAAGCGCAACATCAAGGCTATACGTTTGTTACTGTGGATCACTTGCTCAAAATCAAACCATATGCTTAAAAATCTGATACTATCATTTTCTTTGTTGATGACAATAGTAAGTCACGCACAGGTGCCGGCAGGGTATGTCCGGGTATCAGATCCTGCGCTCTTTAAATCGAAATTTGCAAGTGTTGCCGGCCAGACAAAGTCTATCCGCAGCGAGTTTACGCAAGAGAAGACCATGACCATGCTGTCGGAGAAGATAGTTTCGAATGGCAAATTTTTCTTCAAGAAGGATAATAAAGTCCGTATGGAATATTTGACCCCGTTCAAATACCTCATGATCATCAATGGATCAAAGGTGTATATTCGAGACGGGGCAAAAGAAAGTACCATTTCAACGAGTGGTAACAAGATCTTTAAGCAGGTGAGTCAGATTATGCTCGATTGCGTCAGCGGCAATATGCTCTCCAATCCAGATTTTAAAACGGCTGTCTATGAAAACAAAACTGCCTATCTAATTGAGATGACACCCATCACGAAAGGGATGATGGAGTTTTTTAGCCAGATCTTCGTGTACGTAGATAAATCAGATCACCAGGTGTCGAAGGTCCAGATGATCGAATTGTCAGGTGATTTTACGATATTGAACTTTACCAAAAAGGAAATGAATAGTGAACTTCCGGAATCGTTATTTATTCTTTAGCAGTATCGTACTCCTCACCATTGGTTGTACTTCACAATTTAAAGATCTGACCAGAACAGATGCTCCAGGCTGTTCGGTATCAAAATTCAAACCAAGTATTGATTATTCCCTGTACACCGCCTCGGTGGATGTTCTCCATAAACACCTGAGTGGGTTGCTGGTATTAAAAACCATGCCCGACGGTAGTACCCGCGCGGTGCTTCAAAGTGAAATGGGTTTAACCTTTTTTGATTTTGAATGGGCGGAAGATGGTGCATTTCGTAAAATGAATGCGCTTAAAAAAATGGATAAGAAAGTGATCATCACTGCGCTCCGCAAAGATTTTGAACTGCTGATGATGAATAACCTGGACACTACCCAGGCCATCACATTTACTGATGGTGATCAATTATATACGCGTTTCCCGGATGATGCAGAGTTTGTCTATGTCGTTACAGATTCTACTTGTTCTACATTAATCAGGATGGAAAGAGCTTCTTCCCGTAAAGCCAAAGTGGATGTGTATCTGACGAATACGGAAGGTGTTCCGGATTCAGTGTCTATCGACCACAAGCAATTTAAGTTTACTATTGCATTGAAACGAATCAACTAGGCATGTTATCAGGCTCTTTCTTCACCATTGAAAATCTGGTCGTCGATGACAACAAAGCATCGGCCAGCTTGCACCTGGAGGCATCCCACATCATTTTCGATGGACATTTTCCGGGACAGCCGGTTGTGCCCGGCGTCTGTATGGTGCAAATGATCAAAGAGATACTTGAGCGCATGTCTGAGCGTAAAATGCAATTGAAATCAGCCAGGAATATTAAATTCCTCCATGTCCTCGACCCTACTGTTCATCCTGAAGTACTTACAGAAATAACGTTCAAGTTGAATCATGAAACTGTCGATGTTTCAGCTAAAATCTATCTGGACAGTATTGTATTTCTGAAGATGGAGGCAGGATTTATTTAGCTTCCAGCTTCCAGAGTATTCTCACTTATCACTTTCCGTAACGAATTAGCTGTTCGTTCAAGTCTCCAGACTTGAATGCAATATGTTGCTCGTCTCCTGACGAGCGTGTAAAATCTGTGTCCTGACATACTGCTTACCAATTACTGATTAAGATAATCCGTCTCTTGACAGTCCCCTTGCTCCCTGCTCCTTGCATAGCACATTCCGTCTCCTGACAGTCCCTATGCACTATGCTCTATGCTTTATGCCTTTCGCCCCCGCCCCCTTGTGTCACCCTTTACGCATCCTACCGCATGCAAACCCCCTGGAGGCATATTTTCCTAACCAAGCTGAAACGTCAACTCCAATATGTCTTTTCGGCTGCGTAGTATCGTTTGTCTCGGCTCCGCTCAACGACCAGGATTTGTACCCATGACACAGCATGAAAAATTATTACCCATTCGAATGACATTACACTTGTCGTCTCGACTCCGCTCGACGACTTCCATGTTTCATTGTAACAGATTCAAAGACGTTGAGCGAAGCCGAAACGTCATCAAGCAGAAGCTGATTCTAATGTAAAATCAAAAATAAATCTGTGCTCCGTGCAAAGCTCCCGGTCGTTGAGCGGAGTCGAAACGACATATGCAGAATCAATGTGCCTTCACTCAGACATCCCCTTCTCCCTTCGATATTCCTTGCTCCTTATTCCATATTCAAAATCAGAGGCAACTGAGCTCATCTTCCTAAATCTGACAAGAAGTATCCTCCCCTTCCCTTATTTCTTCACAAACACTCCACCAAACCGGATGCCACTGCCCGTCTCAATTCGGATAAAATATTGTCCCGCACTAAATCCGGTTAGATCCACACGCATCTGTTGGGTTTCTACGTGCGAACTCCTCATTAGTTGCCCCGCAGATGTATAAATAAATAGGCGGGAATGAAGGGGTATTTCCTGATCAAGGGTTATGGTCAATTCATTTTCAACAGGATTGGGTGACATGATAAGCTGAGTGGTGCTCCAAATATCTTTTACCCCGGTTTGCAATGGAGTGTAGACCCAATACTCATTCCCTTCCATAGCCGTATACCGGGCATAGACTATATGGTCGCCGGCTTTGAATGCATAGGGATCAATTTGATACCCGTAAGGCTTGACAATGTTAAAAAGCGAATCCATACTGGTAGCCAGGTCTACCACCCAAAGCTCCACATTGTTTCCCTGGTTGGTACTGTAGAGCAGGACGTCATCGGTGGCAAACAGATATGGATCATAATTTAAAGATCCAATCGTCTTTGAACTAATCTTCTTAATGCTGGAAGGGGTGCCGTCTGTTTGGTAAACATACCCATCCGCATTGTGAAAGAAGACATACTCCTGATTGGCGATAGGCTCTGAAAAGTAACTCGGCTCAACAAAGAGTTCAAGTGCAGATCCGTCTGAACTATCGTATAAAGCAATATAATAGGTTGAAAAAAGAACATGGTATTGCCCGAGCTTAAATCCATGGATATAATCCCCGGCGAGATTGAAGTTCTTTACGTTTGTACCATCAAACACCTTATTACCATCTGGAGTATTCACAAATATAAAATCCGTCGTTCCCACAGCAGAAGTGACATTGGATATATCATCCGCAATGACATCATTAATAAAGTCAGTCACGAGCATTGTACCTTGGATGGTACCATCTGTGATCACGGGAGGAAAATAACTGAAGTTTGTACTCTTCTCTGTAAATAGGATGCTGTTACCATAGTAACTGAACCTGAGAAAATCAGGCTTTAATTCAAACTGACCAAGTTTGATGGTCCCATTGGTAGTGCCATCTGTAGACCACAGGTAGGTGGAATCATTCGCAAAATTTTCAGTTATAAAGACAACTGTGGTGCTACTCACCTCTTTCATAAAGACAATTCGCTGTGACGGAAACTCCATAATAAGCTGAGTGCCGGATTGCGTACCATTAGATCTGAAAATACCCCGATGGTCGCCGGGCCAGGCATTGAATATTAAATAATTATCGGTAGAGGTCAGAAAATCAATGTCAGGATAAGTTGAGCTCAGCACCTCGAAAGTATTAGCAGCAGTGCCATCTGTTGACCAGATCCGGTTTTCAAAATCATCGGGATAATAACTGATAAAATAGGTTTTGCCCTTCCACGTTGTTGACTGGTTGTCAGCTGGAATACCATTTTCGCTACCGGCGCCAATATTCTTCAGGAGAGAATGTGTCTGTGCGAATGAAGGAAAAGACAACATGATAAAAAAGAAAAGAATAGCAAGGCATTTCATAGTATTTGGTTTTAAAGGTTTTACAAATTAATTTGTTAAAGATAATTTTTTAGTTTAAAACGCTTTTTCTGTCTCTTCGCTGCTCGTTCAAGCGGCGCCTGTTGCGCCATGAGGCCTAATGCATGATTTCCCAGTCTTGAATAAAATATTCTGCTTGTCTCCTGAAAAAACTTCTGACTTTTACTTGGCTACATGTGCTGAGCTGAGTCGAAGTATTGGGTATTGGTTATTGAATCAAAGTGAGAACTGTCTCCAGACAAATACCTTTTACTTCGAAGTTCCAGGCTCCTTGTTCTTTATTCGACTCCTCTACCTGCTCAAATCTTTTTTGCTTCCGACCCCTAACTACATCTTCACAAAAGAAGCAATCCTACCTACCCCATCAAATTCAAACCGGATGATATACATGCCTGCCGGGTATGAAGCGACATCCAACTCATAATCAAAATAAGATAGCTGTATACTTCGACCGGTCATATCAAATAATCCAACTTGCTCCGCACCTTGCGGCAGCGTGATATGGGTACTTGCAGGATTTGGATGAATGGTATAAGTATGTGTTTGAACTTCAGAGTTGGCACTGATATAATCACAAGGAAGACTTTCACTAAAATCTGAACTACGCCATGTGATCTCCGGGTCGATGTAGCACCGCAAATATCCTGCCTCTAAAATACAATTCTCACCGCGGCCCCACCAAAGTCCTCCCCAACCCATCGGCCCAATACGCTCAACAACCGGATCCCAAAAAACCCAATCCGGATCAGGAGACTGAGAGATGGATTGAACAAACAATACCCTGAGTTCCTCACCATCAAAAAATAGTGTCCCAACAGAATCCACTACATAAGAAAAGTCAATCACCCCTTGCGAAAAATCTGAATCACATCCGATATTGATGACAAAATCTTCGACTTTAGAATGAATGGTATCTCCAGCTTTTGCCCCAAAATCATACAAGAGTACAAATTCATCTTCCACTTTATAGTAGACCTTGTCTCCGATGGTAGCAACATATTTAGTCAAACTGTCTATCCGAAGGATTTGATTTTCCAAGTTGACATAACATCCAATAACTCTCGCTTCAACGCCAAGCATGAATGTATCTTTCTCTACCAAAAAATACACGCCTAATTCAGCAGCTATCCACGGCGGACCAATCGATACAGAACTATAATACCATGATGCCCCAATCGGCGCAAAGACAGGCTCATCGAATTGGGCATTAGCAGTTGGCACAATTAGTACAAAAAAACAAACCAAACTGATGAATCGAATGTCGGACTGGAATTTCATACGTGCTGGCTTGAAAAGGAATACTCAATATACTTGAATTCAATCAAATTACTTCATCCGAATGTATTTAGCTATCAGGAATAAATCTGAGCTACCAGAGTAAATTCACTCCTCACTTTTAGTCGCTCGTTCAAGTCTCCTGACTTGAATGCAATATTTTGCTCGTCTCCTGACGAGCGGGCTATAATAGTCGTCTCCTGACAAATTCCCTTATTACTTTTCCTTGGTTACTTGTGCTGAGCGGAGTCGAAGTATTGGCTATTCCATATTGATATAAAGTAAAACCTGTCTCCAGACAGTCCCTCCCGCTACAAATGCCGTGCATATGGCGGGATCTTCGCTGCGCTACGATATGCCTCTCTGCCCTCTGCGCTATGCCTTTTGCCCCCGCCCCCTGTGTTGCGCTTCCACGCATCCTCACGCATGCAAACCCCGGGGAGGCATGATTTAACAACCAACACAAGTTGGTTACTGGCGAAATGTTTTACAAATTCGCCTTTAAAAACACCTCTGACTTTTATTTGGATTTTGGCTATTCCATATTGATGCCAAGTTAAATCGGTGGCTTGACATAAACTTCTTACTTCGATATTCCTTGTTCCCTGCTCTTTAATCAATCGCCTTGCACGATCATTTGTTGCACTGAAAATCATGCCTCCCCGGGGTTTTCGGAATGAAGCAAAACGCAGTGAAGCGGAATGGAGAAAAACAGGGGGCGGGGGCTAAAATTGCCAACCAAAACAAAAAAATCCGGAACGATCGTTATCGCCCCGGATCTGTCGGTAGGATGCAAAACATTTTATAGTTGTTGTACAACGAGCCTGCCGGTATAGTACAGGTCATTGCTTTTCGCTTTTACAAAATAAGTGCCTGCTGGTAAACCGGA
>Ga0138256_10001600_pt1 | contig 24446 bp, 24 predicted proteins | sample KNB2016incub_MG_FD_105486 | JGI IMG/M metagenome (GOLD analysis project Ga0138256, IMG submission 105486) | Active sludge microbial communities from wastewater in Klosterneuburg, Austria - KNB2014incub_MG | ecosystem: Engineered > WWTP > Activated sludge > Unclassified | place: Austria...
CGCGTTAGGCGCGCCGCATCCCCGCATCCCCGCATCCCCGCATCCCCGCATGCCACGCCGGGCTCACCCGGTCGGCTTACCCGGTTGAGAGTCGCCCGTCGCGAGGGTGAGCGTCGCCACGTGGTCGTTCCCCGACGTCGAGACGTCGAAGCGGCCGCCATGCACCTGCGCGATCCAGCCGACGATCTGCATCCCGAGCCCGCTGCCGTCGGTCTCCGCCGCGAGCGCCGCCGTCCACGTGCTGCTCACGCGAATCGACGCCGTGCCATTGTCGACGAAAACCTCCGTGGTCACGGTCGCCGCAGGGCCGGCGTGTCGGCAGCCGTTCTCGAGCAGCTCGAGCAGGGCCTCGCGCAACAGCTGCTGATTGCCGCGGACCGTCGCCGGCTGCACCGTCCCCAGCGCCAGCGAACGGCCGAGCGCCGATGCGCGCCCACGCATCAGGTCCGTGCACTCGAGCGCCAACCCGTCGAGTTCCACCGACTCCTCGAGCCGCGGCGTGATCCCAGTCTGCGCCTCGGCGAGCAGCATGAGCTCGTCCACGCGGTGGCGCATGAGCGTGGCGGCGGTCTGGATGCGCTGGATCGCCGCCAGGGCGCGCGCAGGATCCGCGTCGCGCGCGGTGCGCACCAACTCCGCTTCACCAAGCACGAGGGTGAGCGGGGTGCGGATCTGGTGCGCCGCCTCGCGCACGAAGCGCTGGTTGCGCGTCTGCGCCTCTTCGAGTCGCTGAAAGAGCGCGTTGAACGCCACGGCAAGTTCGGTGATCTCACCGGGCGATGACCCGACCGGCACGCGCTGGGAGAGCGCCTGCGGGCCGATCCCGGCGAGGGCAACTTGCAGCGCACGGGCCGGCCGGAGCGCGCGTCCGGCGAGCAGGTAACCGGCGCCGAGGCTGAAGAGCACGAGTAGCGGCGTGACGACCGTAAGCACCGTCGCGAGCAGCGCCGTATCCTGCTCGATTCCCTCGGTGGAGTCGAACGCCAGGACGCGAAAGCGCCAGTCGTGCCCGTCGATCGCCTCGTCCGGCCCAGTCGCGACCACCACGTCCAGGTCCCGCTGGCCGAGCGGAAGTGAGAAGCGCGCAACTGCCGCCGTCGGCGAGGCAGCGACCACGCGGGCGACCACCGGCGTGTGGTCGGTCGTCGCGAGGACCGTCCCGTCCGGGCGCGCAATCACCCAGCGAGCGGACGACGGCGGCCACTCGGACCGCACCTCACCTGCCGCGTAGGCCATCGACGAGTCAGGGGTCTCGTGCAGTTCGCGCAGCATCGCCGCGGTCACGCCGGCTGCCGTCGCCGCGAGGCGGGCGTCGAGGCGACGGTGGCTCTCACGCCACAGGTAGCCTAACGACCCGGCTGCGAGCAGGCACAGTCCGAGGCCGAAGGCCAAAGCGAAGCCGGCGGCGAGCCGCAGGCGCAGGCGGCTAGCGGGCATGGCCCGCTGGGGGACGCTCGGCGAGCACGTACCCTACCCCGCGCACCGTGTGTAGCAGCGGCACGAGTCCCTCCCGATCGACCTTGCGGCGCACCCGACCGACCAGGACATCGACCGCATTGGCAACCGGATCGAAGTTGTCGTCCCAGACATGCTCGAGGATCTGTCCCCGGCTCACGACGACGCGCGGGTGGCGCAGCAGGTACTCGAGCAGGGCGAACTCACGCGCCGTGAGGACAATGGGGGCGCCGTCGCGCTCGACGACGTGGCTCGATGGATCCAGCCGCAGGTCGCGCAGCTGCAGCACCGGCCCCAGGACCGCCGGCGGGCGCCTGGCGAGTGCGCGCAACCGCGCCATCAGCTCGCTGATCTCGAAGGGCTTGGGGAGGTAGTCGTCCGCGCCCACGTCGAGGCCGCGAACCCGGTCATTGACCGCCTGGCGCGCGGTGAGGATCAGGACCGGCGTTCGGTCGCCCCGTTCGCGCAACCGGCGGCAGAGCTCGAGCCCGTCCATGTCGGGAAGGCCGAGGTCGAGCACCACGAGGTCGTAGTCGGTCCCCGCCATCGCCGCGAGCGCCCCCCGTCCATCGACGACGGGGTCGACGGCCCACGCGGCCTCCTGGATCACGCGCACCAGGAAGTCGCACAGGGCAGGATCGTCCTCGACCAGCAGCACGCGCATGTCGCCCAAGCTACGACCTGGGCGCATGCGGCGCGGGCTTCTTCCTGGCAGGTGCTTCCTTCGCCTTCTCCTTCGCCTCGTCCGCCGGTGACTCGTGCTCGGACTTCACCAGCTTGCCGGTCATGGCGTTGACCAGCACTTCATCCTCGCCGCTGGTGCCCGGCGTCTTGAAGTTGAAGACGAACACCAGGAGCCCATCCTCCTCCTCGATCTCTGCCGAGTGAAGCGTGCCCTTGGGGACGGCGGTTTGCGCGGTAGCCAGCGCCGCGGCAGGCGTCACCTTGGCCTTCGCGAGTTGGCCTGGCTTGTCTTCCTTGACCTTGAGCCCCTGGGCCGCGAGGGGGGCGGCGGCGACCAGTGCAACGGCGGACAGCAACAGCAATGCGCGCATCGTCGGGACCTTCATGGGGATGCTCCTGTGATGTGGCGTGATGCCGCGGCGCGCGTGCCCACGCGTCGTGGTCCGTAATGGCCGATCGGGCCCGATCAGGCCGTCGGCACGGTGAATCGGCGCCCGCGGATCGCGACCAGCAGCACCGGGACGACGAACAAGGTGACCGGGGTGGACAAGGCGAGCCCGCCGATGACGGCGAGTGCCAGGGGCTTTTGCAGCTCACTCCCGGCCCCGATGCCGAGCGCCAGCGGCATGAGGCCGAACAACGTGCACAGCGTGGTCATCAGGATCGGGCGAAGCCGCACCCGCGCGGCCTCGCGGATCCCCGTCTCGAGGTCGACGCCGGCTACGAGCATGCGATGCCGCGTGAAGTCGAGCAGGATGATGCCGTTTTTCACGATCAGGCCGACCAGCAGGATGAGCCCCATGAAACTCGAGACGTTGAGCGCCGTCCCGGTGGCCAGCAGGAGTGCCAACGCCCCAACGAATGACAGCGGCGCGGCGAGCAGGATGACAAACGGTTCGGTGAACGACCGGAACTGGAGCACCATGACGGTCAGCACGCTGACCGCCGCCAGCCCCATCACGAGCAGGAGTCCACTGAACGCTTCCTGCTGGCTGGCATGGCGCCCGCCGAGCTCCACGCGAATTCCCTCCGGCGCCGGGTGCCGGGCGAGCACCGCACGCACGTCGTTCATCACGTCGCCCAGCGCCCGCCCCTCCACGCCCGCCGTGAGCGCGAGCATCTGCTGCTGGTTCTCGCGCAGGTGCTCGCTGCGCACGTCGGCGGTCTGGAAATCGGCGAGCGTGCCAAGCGGTGCCGTGCGGCGCGAGCCCGAGGCCAGCACGGGAAAGGCCTCGAGCCCCTGGGCGTCGAGGCGCACGGCATCGGGGGCGCGCACGCGAATGCCAATCGAGCGATCGTCCAGCCGGACTTCGCCGGCCGCAACGCCGAGCATCGCGGCGCTCACCGATGCGCTCACCTGCTGTGGCGTCACCCCCAACCGCGCCGCCGCCTCGGGGTGTACATGCATCGCCATCTCGGCACTCGGCTCGGCGATCCCCGCAAAGAAGTCTGCGACACCGCCGATCCGTTCCACATCCGGGGACAATGCCGTGGCGTAGCGCTCGAGCCCATCCAGGTCAGGGCCGAACAGCTTGATCTCCAGCGGGCTCGCCGCACCGGACAGGTCGTCGAGGATGTCGGAGAGGATCTGCACGAACTCCACGCGCACGCGCGGGACGCTGCGCGCGAGCGTTCCGCGCACCTCGTCCATCACCTCGAAGATCGTACGTCCGCGTTGTGAGGTTGGGACAAGACGCACGGCGATGTCGCCACGATTCTGCTCGGTGGCGAAGAGTCCGAGCTCCGCCCCGGTCCGGCGCGCCGTCCCGGCGATCTCGGGCGTCTCGGCCAGGATGCGTTCGACCACACGCAGCTGGCGGTCCGTCTCGGCGAGGGCCGTGCCACCTGGGGTCCAGTAGTCGAGGATGAAGGCCCCCTCGTCCATCTCGGGGAGGAAGCCGGTGCCGACCAGCGTGTACACCCCGACTCCTGCGGTCACCAGCAGCACGGCCGCCACCATCGTCAGGCGCACGTGCCGCAACACCGCACCGAGCAGGCGCGCGTAGCCGTCGGATAGTGCGTCGAGCGCCGCGCCAAGCCGAGTGGCGATCGTCGGCGCGGCTTGCCTCGGCTCGAACTCGGCGTCCGCGTCGGTCAGGAACTGCTCGGCCAGCAGGGGGATGATCGTGAGCGCGAGCACCAGCGAGACCAGCACGCTGACCGAAAGCGTCAGCGAGAGGGCGGCGAAGAACTGGCCAGGCACCCCTTGCAACAGCCCGAGCGGAAGGAAGACCACCACCGTCGTGAGCGTGCTCGACGTCACCGGCCAGACCAGTTCCTGCACGGCGACACGGATCGCCGCCGTCCGGTCGTACGTCAGGTGCAAGTGACGCACGATGTTCTCGGTGATCACCACGGCATCGTCGATCACCAGTCCGATCGCGATCGCCATGGCCCCCAGCGTCATCAGGTTGAACGTCTGCCCCAGCAGGCGCATGAGGAAGACGGTGATCATGAGCGTGAGCGGGATCGCGGTGGCGCTGATTGCCGTGATGCGCAGGTGGCGCAGGAAGAGCAGGAGGACGATCACCGCCAGCCCGGCCCCGATCAGCATCGCATCGCGCACCGACGTCACGGCGTCGCGCACGAGTTCGGCCTGGTCATAGACCGGGGTGAGGTGCACGCCGGGGGGCAGCGCCGCCGCCAGCGCCCGCACGGCGCCGGCGACCGAGTCGGCCACGGCGACGGTATTCCCGCCGATCTGGCGCGTGATGCTGAGGAGTGCGGCGGGGCGCCCGTCACCTGCCACGATGCGCACGTGGTCCTCCGTGCCAGGGACCACGAGCGCAACGTCGCGCACGCGTAGCGCCCCCTTCACCACCACGTTGGCGACGTCGTCGACGGTATGCGCTTCCATCGCCGAGATCACGAGGTACTGCTTGTAGTCGCGGGCCACCCGGCCGACCGCCTCGACCGAGATTCCCTGGCGAATCGCCGCCGCGAGGTCCTCGTACGACAAACCGACAGCTGCAAGCGAGGCCGGCTCGGCGACGACCTCGATCTCGCGCACGTCGGTCCCTTGCACGTCCACGCGCCCCACGCCGGGGATGCGCGAGAGCACCGGCTTGATCTGGTACCGGGCGATGTCGAACAGCGTCGCGGGGTCGCCTCCCTCCAGATTGTAGGAGAGAATCGGGAAGAGGCTCGGCGTGAGCCGCTCGATCTCGATCTGCAGCCCTGCGGGCAGCTCGCCGCGGATCTGTTCCACGCGGGTGCGGACCAACTGCAGCGCCCCGTCCATGTCGGTGCGGTCGGCGAAGGTGATGCTCACCTCGCCGGAGCCGCGAATTGAACGGCTCTTCACCCGCTCGACGCCCGGGACGATGCTCACCGCCTCTTCGATGGGGCGGGTGATGGCGAAGACGACCTGGCGCGCCCCGAGCGACGAGCCCGACGCGACGATGGTGATGCGCGGAAAGGTCAGCTCCGGATAGATCGCGCTCGGCAGGTGCAACGCCGCCCACACGCCGGCCACGCTGAACAGCCCCACCACGAGGTAGATGAAGCGCCGCTGGTGCGAGAGTATGTCGAATAGCGCCCAACCGCCGGGGGACGCCGTTCGACCCGACCGTGACGTCACGTCGCGCTCCCCGCCCCCATGCGTTTCCGACGCGCCGCCGTCGCTCACGGCTTCGTGCTCGTGATCCGGGCGCCGTCATCGACGCCGAAGGCCCCCTTCGTCACGACCCGCTCGGCGCCGGTGAGCCCGTCGGTGATCCAGACCCGTCCGTTCGACCGACCACCCACCGTGACCGCGGTGGCGCGCGCGACCTGCGCCGAGTCGACCACGAACACCTGGAACCCCTCGCCCGTCGGGACGAGCGCTGCATCGGGGATGACGATCGCGTCGTCGTGCCGTTGCACACTGATCTGCCCCATGACAACCTCGGCGATGCGCATCGATCGAACGGTCGAGGTGAGTGCGATGCGCAGAGCCACGCCACCAGTGGCGCTGTCCACGACGGCCGCCACCTCGCCGATGCGACCTCGTGCCACCGGGTCACCCGAGGCCACCGATCCCGAGTAGAACGTGACTCCCTGCCCGACGCGGGCCCGCGTCGCACCGGCCGGCGAAACGATCAGCTCCACATCGAGGGAGCGAGGGTCGGCGACGTCGACGACCGGTTGCGATGGATCGACGCTCGCGCCCAGCACGACTCCCATTCGGGTCACCGCACCGGCGATCGGCGATCGCAACGTCGCCAACTCCCGATTGCGTCGCGCAGTGATCGCATTCGAACGAGCGCTGGCAAGTTCCGCCGACGCCAGCTCGGCGTCCTTTCGCGGGAGAACGCCCGCTTCGGAGAGGCGCTGCGTGCGCTCCGCCGCGTGCTCGGCGGCCAGCAGCGCGCTCTCGGCGCTCGCCGCCGCCGCCTCGAAAGGGGCGCGCTCGAACTCCACGAGCGCATCTCCCGCCTTCACCGTGCTCCCGACCGTCACGAAGAGCTTCGCCACGCGGGCCGGGGCCGGGGCGGCCAGCGAGGCTACGTGCCCCATGCGCGGCACCACGGTGCCGACGGCATCGATGGTCTCCTCGAACACCGCGCGGCGCACCGGCTCCACAGTGGCGGTGACTTCGATCACGGTCTCCGGCACCGGCGGCGGATCCCCGCCGCCGACGCAGGCGGCAAGCGTGGTCAGCGCCATCAGCGCGGCACGCGACTGTCTCATCATCTCGAACCGTTCGACGAAAGGGACAGGAGTCGGAGGCGTGCCGTCGCGGTACGTAGCGCCCCCATGGCCTCCACGGACTGAGTGCGCGTGTCGCGCGCCGAGCGCTGGGCCTCGAGGACGACGGGAAGCGTGGAGGCACCCTCGCGATAGGCGAGCAGCGAGAGTCCCGCGACTCGATCGGCGACGCCGACCAGCGTCTGTGTGCGCTCGAGACGGGCGCGGGCGATGGTGCGTTCGCGCTCGGCCAGCGAGAGCGCGGCGTTCAGCTCCACCCGGGCCAGCGACAGCTGCGCGGAGGCCCGGTCACGTTGTGCCTGCGCGGCCATGATCCCGGCTCCGTTGCGATTGAACAGGGGGAACGGGATCGAGAAGCCGATGGTCGGGAGCAGCTGGTTCCCCGTCCCTCCCGGTTCCTGACGCTCGAAACCGACGGTCACAGCTGGCTGGGCGAACAGCCGCCCCCGTTCGCGCGACAGCGACAGCTCCGAGGCGCGGACCTCGTCTTCAGCGGCGGCCAAGAGTATCGGCGTACCCGAAGCGGCATCGCCTGGTGGATCTCCCTCGTCCAATGCATCGGACAGGACGATGGACAGGGTCCGCGTAGACAGTCCCATCGCCGCCTGGACCGCGAGGAGCGCGCTGGTCGCCTGGAGCGAGTCAAGCGCCGCCACGTTGGCGAACTGTCCGGCGCTGAGCGCCGCCAGCTGCACATCGAGTTCGCTGGCATCGCCGGCGTCGCGACGCACGCGAGCCAGGGTCACGAGACTGTCGGCGTCGGTCGCTGATCGGGTAGACAACCGGGCGCGCTCGCGGGCAACGAGCGCGTTCGTATAGTTGGTGTCGGCATCGAAGGCGACCGCCTCACGTTCGAAGCGGGTGCGCAGGGTGGCAGCGTCGAGTCGCGCCCCGGCCGAGCGGAGCTGCAGCGAGCGCTGGGTCGGGAGCCAGAGCGGAAACGCCACCGTGGCATGCTGGCGGGGTGTGCTCCGGGTATGCTCGAGCGTGAGGGCCGGATTGTCGAACTGCCGAGCGAGGGCCACGTCGGCATGCGCGGCGGCGGAGTCGCTGCGTGCGAGCGCCAGTCGCGGCCCTCGCAAGAGCGCGGCCTCGATCGCGTCGCGACGCGTCACTGGTCGCTCCTGCGCGATGCCCGTGGCGGGGACCAGCGATCCGCAGAGCGACGCGACAACGAAAACGAGCAAGCGCATGAAACCGTTAGCGCGCCGCCGGTTCCATCACCAGGATCGCAAACGACCCGGCGACCATCGGCGGGCGCCCCGGGCGTCCCCCAGGCTGCGTCGGCGCCGGCGCCGGGCCGTACTCGGCGCTGGCCAGGTACACCCGGTGCGTTCGCGCATCGAGCGCCATGGTCCGGGAACCGCGCTGCGTGGCGACGTTCCCAAGCACCGTGTATCGATCGGCCCCATCCTGGCGCGCCACTGTCAGCGTGCCGTTACCGCCGTTGGAGGCAAAGACCAGCCGCGTCGCGGCGTCGTACGCTGCGGCATCGACTCCCGGGCCGATCGGGATGAGGGTGACGACGCGCTTCTCCCCCGGATCCGAGACCGCCATGACCGAGTTGCCGCACGCCGAAAAGAGGCGACTGTTCTCGCGGTCGAGCGCGAGCCCCGAGGGGCCCTCGCACCCAGGGAGCCAGTAGCGCGACACCTCCCGCATTGCCTTGGTGTCGATCACCACGATCTGCCCCGTGTCGGTCTCGATGTTGACGTAGAGCCGACCGTTGCCGTCGCTCTGGGCGAACTCCGGCTTGCCGGGGAGCGGGATCGTGGCGAGCACGCTGCCGGTCACTGCGTCGATCACGGTCGCGTTCTCGCCGCGGCCATTGAACGTGAAGATCCGCCTGGTCGCCACGTCGTAGTGAATCGCGTCGGGGTTGGCCCCGGTGACATGCACGGTCCCGATCGTCGCCAGCGTCGCGAGGTTGAAGATCGTGACCGAGGTGTCGCGCCCATTGCTGGTGAAACCGCGGTTCAGCTCAGGGGCGATGGCGACCCCGTGGATGCCGTTCGTGTTCGGGACCTCGCCCATCACCGAATCGCCCGTGAGGTCGATGACCACCAGGCGGGAGCCGTGCGAGGTGTAGAGCCGGTCGCCATCGACCACGGCGTAGTCCCATCCGCCGTCGCCGCCGACCGGGATCTTCCTGGCCAGGTGATAGCCGCCGGCATCCTGCGCCCGTGCCACGGCGCCGCCGCCGAGGACAAGGGCGATCGTGACGGTGACGAGTGCGACGGAACGTACGGACGCCGAGCGAGACATGTGGGCCCCAGGGAGGGAGGAGGCCGCAAGCTCGTTGGCGCGAATGACAGGACGATGACAAGGGCGGGTCGCGAGGCCCCGCGCGCCGTCCCGGCCTAACGAATGTCGAACATGTACGCGTTCATGTACTCGATCGTCGCCTCGGACTCCGCGACCCGGTAGGCGAGCACGTCGCCGCTGGTCACCAGCCCCTTCAGCCCGCTGTCATCGGCCACGGGAAGGTGGCGAATGCGGCGCGACGACATGATCGCCCCGCATTCCTCGACGCTCGTGCCGGGCAGGCAGGTGATCACCTTGGTCGTCAGCACCTCGGCAATCCGCACTTTCGCGGCGTCGAGCCCGGGGGCGACCACGCGCCGCAGGATGTCGCGCTCGGTGAAGATCCCGAGCAACTGTCCCGGCGCGTCGACCACCACGAGTCCGCCCACCCCGCGCGCGTTCATCAACCGCGCCGCTTCTACCACGGTGGCACTCGAGCCGATCGACACGATGTCGGCCCCTTTCCGATCGAGCAGGTCCTGTACCGTCGCCATCGTCTCGGCTCCGCAGGTGGGAGTCCGATCCTATCCTTCGATGCGTCCCGATGCTAGGGTGACGCGTCTCGCTCGACCGACACCCCAGTCCGCCCGCCCTCCCGATCGCCCCATGCGCAGCCACCACGAGGTCGTTCGTCCCCTGCTCGCCGATGGCGCCGAGCGCGCCACTCGCTATCTCGAGGGGCTCGAGGACCGTGCAGTCGCTCCCGCGCCGGCCGCGCTCGCACAGCTCGCGCGCCTCGACACCCCGCTCCCCGACACGCCGAGCGATCCCGCCGAGGTCCTCGCCCTGCTCGACGACGTCGGTTCGCCCGCGACCATGGCCATGGCGGGATCGCGCTTCTTCGGCTTCGTGATCGGCGGGGCGCTCCCGGTCACGGTGGCCGCCAGCTGGCTGTCGACGGCGTGGGACCAGAACGCGTGCCTCTATCGCGTCACACCGGGAGTGGCGCACCTGGAGCAGGTCGCGCTGCGATGGCTCGTGGAGCTGCTCGGACTTCCGGCGCAGTGCGGCGGTGCCTTCGTGACCGGGGCGACGGTCGCCAACTTCACGGCCCTCGCGGCCGCGCGTCACGCCGTGCTGGACAGGGTGGGGTGGAACGTCGAGGCCGATGGGCTGTTCGGCGCCCCGCCAATTACGGTAGTGGTCGGCGACGAAGTCCATCCGTCGCTCACCAAGTCGCTCGGCCTGCTCGGCCTGGGGCGCACCCGCGTCGTCACGGTTCCGGTCGATGCGGCCGGGTGCATGCGGGCCGACCGCCTCCCGCCGCTGGATGGACCAACGATCGTGTGCATGCAGGCCGGCAACGTGAACACCGGCGGCTTCGACCCGGCGACGGAGCTCGCCGCGGCCACGCGCGCGGCTGGCGCGTGGCTTCATGTGGACGGTGCCTTCGGCCTCTGGGCGGCCGCGTCACCGGCGCACGCCCACCTGGCGGCGGGGATTTCGCTCGCCGACTCGTGGGCAACCGATGCGCACAAGTGGCTCAACGTTCCCTACGACAGCGGGGTGGCCTTCGTGCGCGATCCCGATGCGCTGCAGGCCGCCATGGCCATCACCGCGGCGTATCTCCCGACCGCGACCCCGTTCCGCAACCCGTCGGACTTCACTCCCGAACTGTCGCGCCGGGGGCGCGGGGTCGAGGTATGGGCCGCCCTGCGCCAGCTCGGGAGGGAAGGGGTCGCCGCCCTCATCGCCCGCTCGTGCCGGCATGCCTCGCGCTTCGCTGAGGGCTTTCGGGCGGCCGGCCTCGAGGTGCTGAACGACGTGGTGCTCAACCAGGTGCTGGTGTCGTTCGGCGATGCCGAGACCACTAAACGGGTGATCGACGCCGTGCAGGCCGAGGGCACGTGCTGGTGTGGTGTGACGCAGTGGCAGGGGCACACGGCCATGCGGGTCAGCGTGTCGTCGTGGGCGACCACCGATCAGGATGTCGAACGCAGCCTCGCGGCCATCGTGCGCGTGGCCCGCGCCAACACGAGCACGGCAGCGGGTTCTTCACAAGCAGGCGTGCGCGGCGTCTCACACGCATGATGACTTGCAACCTGCGTCGACCAGCCCTCGTCCTCGCGATCGTCGCGATCGCTTCCTTCCTCGACGCTGCCGGCCATGCCATCGCCGCCCAGGGGCGCCGGCGTGGACCGCCTGACGCGGCCCAGTCATTCGTGTACCAGGGGGTGACGCGCCGCTACGTGGTGCGCGCGCCGCGAGGCGCCGACCGCTCCGGCCAACCGCTTCCCGTCGTGTTCGTCCTGCATGGTGGTGGGGGCGATGCGGCCAACGCGGAACGGATGACGGGCTTCACGCGCCTCGTGCAGCGGGAGCAGGTGATCGTCGTATACCCCGAGGGGACGAGCGCCCGGGCCCGGATCCCCACGCTCACGTGGAACGCCGGCCACTGCTGCGGTTACGCGATGGAGCGCCGCATCGACGATGTCGGCTTCATCAGTGCGTTGCTCGACACGCTGGCCGTGCGCTATCGCGTGGACCCCGCCCGCGTCTACGCCACCGGGATGTCGAATGGCGCCATGATGAGCCACCGGCTGGGGCGCGAGCTGTCGCATCGGATTGCCGCAATTGCTCCAGTCGTGGGGGCGGTCTTCGGGGATGAAGCGCTACCACCGCAACCGGTGTCGGCCCTGATGATCAATGGCCTGCTCGACGCGTCCGTGCCAGCGGCGGGCGGTCCCCCGGGGGGACGATTCAAGGGCGAGTGGGACGGGACGCCGACGATGCCTAACGTGGCGCAGGGCACGTTCTGGGCCCGCGCGGGAGGCTGCGCCGCGGAGCCGCGTCGCGACCAGCGTGGCACCCTGATGTACTGGCGATGGGACTGTCCGTCGGGGCGGGCGGTCGAACTGTACCAGGTCGAGGACAACGGACACGCCTGGCCAGGCGGCACCAGCGGGAGTCGTCTGGGCGACAAGCCGAGCACCTCGATGGATGCCACGGCGGTGATCTGGGCGTTCTTCAAGGCGCACGCACGGTAGGCGAGCGGGCGGGAGGGGTGCGCACGCACGCCTCCCTGCCAAGAGCAGCCTCACTGCAGCCTCAGCGCAGCCTCAGCGCGGCACCAGCGCCACGATCCGCACCGGCCCCCCCGATCCCCCCTCGATCTTCATGGGCAGGGCAATGACCGTCGCCCCCTTGGCAGGGAGCACCTCGAGGCGCGCCACGTTCTCCAGCCCGATGACCCCCGCCCCCGCCGCGACCTGGTGGACGATGAAGTCGGTGCTGGCCCCATGGTCGATGGACGCCACGTCCGCGCCTAACGCCGCCACCCTGCGCTCCTGCACGAGGTAACGCGCGGCGTCGACGCCGTAGCTCGGGAAGTGCAGCTTCGAGGCGTCGCCGGGCGTGTTGTCGCCGAAGTACGACAGCGCGTCCGGCCAGCGCTGCCCCCAACCGGTACGCAGCATGACGAAGGCGCCGCGCGGCACTGCGCCGTTGGCCTTCTCCCACGCCAGCACGTCGGCGCGCGTCAGGCGGTAGTCGCGGTCCCTGGCCGCCTGCGCGCGCACGTCGATCACGACCGCCGGGCCGATCAGCTGGTCGAGGGCGAGCCGGTCCACCGCGAGCCCCCCGTCGTGGAAGTGGATCGGTGCGTCGAGGTGGGTGCCGCCGTGCTCGGGGGCGGCGTAGGCATAGGACGAGTAGAAGTAGCCCCCCGGCGTCTTGCCGTACGCCAGCTGCTGCAACTGAAAGCCCGACGTGGCGGTCGGCCAGTACAGCGTCTTCGCATTGAAGGCATGCGTCAGGTCCACCAGGCGCTGTCGCGAGAGGTCGATGCCCTGTGCCCCCGCGGTCCCCACAACGCCGGCCAGCGGGCAGAGCGCCAGCAGGATGGCGACGGTCACATGCGGCAGGCGGCGTACCTGGTTCGCAGCGCGGTGTCGGATACGCGGTCGGGTCGGACGGTCGGTGTGCATCATCGCGCTCCACGGTGGCGGGATACGTCGAGTGGCGGGCCATCGGTTGTGCCCGCACGGGTTCGGCACGGCGCGCACCAGCCGGGCGGCGCACCTCGCACGTTGCACATTGCCGCGCGCCCAGCGCCAGTGCCTGCTTGACGCGGCGCAGGGAAGACCGGATGATTTCCATCCCCCCAATCACCTCGCGAGGCTCCCGTGCGTCGCCTGCTCGCCCGAACCCTGCTCCTCCTGCTGGTCGTCAGCGGGAGCGCCCTCGCCCAGAAGCGCGGCGACCGCTCCCTCATCACCCGCGCCGACATCGACGAAGGTGCCTCGGGCATGCTGACCGCCCAGGACGCGATCCAGCGCTTGCGCCCCAACTGGCTGCGTCCCCCCCTCGGACGCAACTCCGCTGCGGGGATGATGGGCGACGGCAACGCGAAGTCGAACGAGGCGATCATCTACATCGATGACGTCCGCCAGCCCAACCTCGAGTCGCTACGCACCGTCGCGCTCGACAAGGTCGTTTCGATGAAGTACCTCGACCAGAACCGGGCCGTGCAGATGCTCGGTCCTGGGCACGAAGCCGGGTCGATCCAGATCACGACGGTCAACAAGCGGTGACCGCGACGGATTGAAGGTTCGTGCGAGCGGCGACATCTTGGCCGCTCCCCGAACCCGTTGCCGATGTCCCGACCGAAGAGCAGCGAGGACCCCACCGCGTCGCTCACCCGCCGCGCCGCGCTCCAGCGCTTCGCGGCCACCGCGCTGGCCGCGCCCGCCATCGTGCGAGGGCGCTACCCGCTCTTCGCCGACTCCCCGCAACAATACTCGGCGCGGGCCATTCGCCTGGTGCAGGAATCGGTCGTCATCGACCTGCTGAACCAGTTCCGCTTCGCCGACTTTGCCGAGAAGCCGCCGAAGAGCCAATTGTGGCTCAGCAAGGCGCGCAGCATGACCGCCGCCGACTACGAGACGTATCGCACCTCGGGCTATTCGGTGATCGCGCTCGGGCACAGCCCGGGTGATTACGACGGCGGCATCCGGTTCTTCGCCAACTGGAACGGCTTCGTCGCCGAGTATCCCGACTGGTTCATGCGCATCGACGACGCCACCGACTTTGCGGCGGTGAAGAAGTCGGGGAAGGTCGGCATCATGATCACCTTCCAGAACTCCGATCATTTCCGCTCGCCGGATGATGTGGACACCTTCTTCGCGCTGGGGCAGCGCCTGTCGCAGCTCACCTACAACTACCAGAACCGCATCGGCAGCGGCTTCCTGGAGGAGAACGACGGTGGGCTGACCGTCTTCGGGCGCGCGATCGTGAAGCGCATGGAGCAGGTGGGCATGGCGGTCGACGTGTCGCATTGCGCCGATCGCACCACGCTGGATGCGCTGGACGTGGCCACGCGCCCGGTTGTCTTCTCGCATGCCAGTTGTCGGGCACTGCTCCCCGGTCACCTGCGCTGCAAGACCGACGAGATGATCACCAAAATGGCGCGCACCGGCGGGGTGATGGGGATTCCGTTCCTGCGCATGATGGTCCACGCGTCCGAGCCGGTGACCCTCGAGCACGCGCTCGACCACTTCGATCATGTGCGGAAGCTCGTGGGTATCGAGGCGCTGGCGGTGGGAAGCGACATGGACGTGGTGGGGAACCCGAACCCGGTCAACGGTCCCGGCGCGGGCAACCCGGCGACGCCGAACTTCGAGCGGTATCGCCTGCACACCGATGCCAAGGGAGAGCTGCTGCTGACGATCGCCGGTCTCGATCACCCCAGGCGCACGTTCGACCTCACCGAAGGGCTCATCCGTCGCGGCTACAGCGACGCGCACATTTCGCTCATCCTGGGAGGCAACGCGATGCGGGTCTTCCGTGCACTGTGGAACGCATGACTCACGCCACCGGATCGTTCGAGGTCACCATCACGCCGCAGCCCGCCGCCGACTACGCTGACGGCCAGTCGTTAGGGCGCTTGACCATCGACAAGACGTTCAGCGGCGATCTGGTCGCGGGTAGCAAGGGGCAGATGCTCACCGCGATGTCGGCGGTGAAGGGATCGGCCGGCTACGTCGCCATCGAGCGGGTCACCGGGACGCTGGCGGGGCGCGAGGGGAGCTTCGTCCTGCAGCACAGCGGGACGATGGCGCGTGGCACCAGCTCCCTCGCGCTCGACGTCGTCCCCGACTCCGGGACCGGCGGGTTGGCCGGCATCGTCGGGAGCATGTCGATCGACGTCAGCGACGGGAAGCACGCGTACGGCTTCGACTACACGCTGCCTGACGCTGCCTGACGCTGGCCGCTAGACCCCCAGCCACGTCCAGTTCGTGTTGCTGGGGTCGCACTCCTCGGGTCGCACCGGACGCATGAACACGTCGATGCTCAGGTAGACGACCTTCGACACGGGGTACAGCGCGATGGGCGTGACCAGCATCCCGAGGGCAGCGCCGTACGTCAGCGCATCCCAGTTCACGTCGGGCCACGACAGCACGAGCGTGGTCCCCATGATGACGGCGAACAGGAACTCGGCGATGATCAGGTTGAAGAACATCGCTCCCGTGAAATAGCTGTCGCTGGACCGCTCGAAGCGAAAGTGGCAGGTGGCGCAGCGTGTGTGCACCGTCCCCCACGACTTGGCGACCCGGGACTTGCCGCAGTTGGGGCACCGCAGGCGCACCGCGCGCCACAGCAGGCGCAGCGCGTTGGTGAGCGTGCGGTCCGGCTCCGGGGCGGAGGAGGAGCCAGAAGGTTTGGCGCGTGGTGACGACGCGAGCGAGTTCATGGAGCCGGGACCTGCGAGAAGGAGTGAGCCGATCGGCGGCGCAGGGTATGCGTCGGGCGCTGGGCAACTCGAAAGCTAAGCGCCGCTGCCGCCGGCTGCCCGGACCAACCCGCCAGGACCGCGGACGACACTCAGACGACGGGCGAAATCGTCGGTGGCCCGGGCAACGTCGGCAAGATCCCTCTTTCGCGACCGCCGCCAGCGGAACAGCATGTCAGCATGTCCGACCGACAGAATGAGGACCGCGCCCTCGACCAACTCCCCTCCGCACGGTCCCCTGTGCTCAAGTCGGCAGCGTCGATCCTCGTCCTGCTGACCACCGTGGCGCTCTACAGCGCCTGGCGAGACCCACGTCCCGCCGCCGACCCCGCCCCGGGCCACGGTGAGAGCACGCCGAGCCGCACCGCGGCGGCAACCGACGCGCGCGCGGTCAACGGTGGCGCGATCTGGCAGCGCTTCTGCGCGGCCTGTCACGTCGCATCGGCCGCCGGCATCGCCGCCCTCGGCCCGGTGCTGCTCTCGCGGGAATATCTCGAGTTCGCCACCGACCGCCACCTCGACACCATGATCACACGCGGCGTTGCCGGGACGATGATGACGCCGTGGGGAGGGCGCACCGGTCCCCTCGCGCCCGACGCGGTAGGGGACGTCATCACGTACCTGCGCTCGATGCAGCCCGTCGCGCCGAGCGATCCACAGTGGAAGATGGGCCGCACGGTGGCGATCCCGTAGTCGCGAAGGGTCAGGGTCGGGGAACACGTATCAGCATCACCGCATGAGTACCCCGCACCGCGGCCGCTGACTACCGCATTCGCTCGTACGCCGCGAACGTCACTCCGGTCGTCTTCCCCGTGCCGTCATCGAGCAGGTAGATCACGGTGATCGCGTTGTGGTCCGGTGACAGCACGTTGGTCGGTCGCGTGGTCACGACCTCGTCCTTCGAGTTGACGATCTCGTTCACGGACGCATCGACGACTCGCACAGAAGCGTGCGCCTGGCCGGCGTTCCCCGCCACCGGCAGGTTGCGCCCGTCGAAGTCGGTCACGTAGCCCCAGTGCGCCGTCTGGCCCATCGCGTTGACGGAGTCGATCTGCACCCGCATCCCCCGCTCGCCGTTGGGCGAGTAGTCATGCAGGTGCTGGCGGGTGGCGGCGCATCGGACTTGAGCTTCCAGCGCCCGACGCGCGGGTTCCTGATGTCCGTCGTTGCGCCCTGCGCCTCCGCACGGCTTGAGAGCGCGAGACACCGGGCGGCGAGCACGCACACCGCGGAGCGTTGTGCTCCGAACGCGTTAGGCCGCTTCCAGCCGTCACCTTCGAGATCGCTCACCCTCATGCGCCGGCACATGCCCCTCCGCACTCGGCTGGTCACTCGGCTCGCCCTCGCGCTGGCCTCGGCGTCACCACACGCGGTGCAACAGCAGATCCTCGGCTTCCTCACGAGGACATCAACGAATCCCTTCTCCATGAAGATGCGCGAACGGGCCGATTAGTGCGATTGCGCGTCGCTCCAGTCGCCGCGCGCGTACAGCTTCGCCTCATACATCGCGCGGTCCGCGGCCTGCACTGCGTCATCAGGGTGACCTCCGGCCCCCAACTCGCTGTGGCCGGCGTCGAAGGTGATGCGCGACGACCATCCCGACGCGCCATCCGCAAGACGCGCGCGCAGCTTCACGATCCGTGCTTCCATCGCGGCACGCTCGAGCCCTTGCGCGACGACGAGAAACTCGTCACCCGCGTAGCGCACGATCGCGTCCCCCGGCCTGAAGCTCTCCTGCAAGGCCGACGCGAAGCGCTTGAGGAAGTCGTCGCCCGCCGCGTGGCCGCGGGCGTCGTTGACCTGCTTGAAGTCGCGCAAGTCGATGAAGACCAGTGACGCGCCATCGGGCTGCACCGTGCGCAGGAGGCCGGGGAGCGCGCGACGATTCGCCAACCCGGTCAGCGGATCGACGTCGACGATCGCCCGCAGCGCTTCCTGCGCCAGCAGCAGGTCGTCGTTGGTGTACCGTAGTTCGCGCTGCGCCCGCGTCGTGGCGGCGAGCACACAACCAAGCGCGAGCAACCACTCGGTGGTTGTGTCGAAGAACGACGAGACGGCCAGGAAGCTCGCGAGGAGTTCGCGCCCCCCGGACGGCAGGAGAACGGAGGGGATCGCCTCGGTGACGTAGGCGAACATTTCGGCGAGTCCGAGCGCGGCCCGCAGCGCGAGGCCGATCGAGAGCCAGCGCACCGGATGTCCCACCCTGCGCCAGGCGATCCATGCGCCGACGGAAAAGGCGACGCCCACGAGGCCCTGTGCAATGAGGCCCAGCGCCGTGAAGCTGTGGACCGTGATCGCGCTGGCGAGCGCAAGCACGGCGACGACGATCGCGCGCGTTCTGGACGACCAACTCGGGCGGTCGACGTCGATCGCCAGCTGCAGTCCCTCGAGAATACCGATGACGAAGAGCGCCTTGGCAGCGACATAGCCCGCAGAAACTGCCGCGAACGCTGGCCCGGTCGTTCCGTCTACCCAGTAGACGTCGACGAACGTGACGAGCAGGGCGGCGAAGTTCGCGATCCAGGCGAGCGTCCACGCGCGCATCTCGGCCGTCCGCACGTCGCGGCCGAAGATGAGGAAAAAACCACAGATCATCGCGCCCGAGACGAGCTGCGTGATCAGGCTCCATTGCCAGAGCAGAAAATCGGTGGACATGGCCGCGTAACCTAGCTCATCGCACGCCTCCCGGGTTCACAACGCGCAGCGAGCCGCAGCGAGCCGCAGCGACCGGGTGAAGCTCCCCGAATACCCCCGGTTGAGGGCGCCCGCTACGGCATCCGCTCGTACGTCGCGAACGACACGCCCATCGTCCTCCCCTTCCCGTCATCGCGCATGTAGACCACGGCGATCGTGTTGTGATCCGGCGACAGCACGTTGGTCAGCCGCGTGGTGACGACCCCGTCCTTCGAGTTGATAATCTCGTTCACGGCGTCGTCGAGGACACGCACGGAGGCATGCGTCTGGCCGGCGTTTCCCGTGACCGGCATGTCGCGACCGTCGAACTCGGTGACATAGCCCCAGCGCGCGGTCTCGCCCTTCGCATTCACCGATTCGATCTGCACCCGCATCCCCGTCGTGCCATGCGGGGAGTAGGTCATGATGTTGCTGGCCGGTGCGGGGGCGTCGGACTTGAGCTTCCACCGACCGAACCGGGGATTCGGGGCATGCGAGGCACTCCCCTGCGACAAGGCGGCAGGGGCGGCGGCGAGCGTCGCCGAGGCGAGCACGAGAAGCGTAGACCGGAGGAGGGATGAGTTTCGCATGCCGAACGCTGTGCGCGCGCTGACTGCGCCGCCAGAGTGCCCGTGCGTGATGTGACCCGACCACGCAGATGAGCTGCTCCATCGGTGGCGTTCGTCGCCCCATCGCGCCTCGCGGTATCCCGTCGTAACGTTGGACGTCACCCCACACCCAAGGACCAGCGCATGCTCCTGCGGCTTTCGTCGTGCTTCTCTGCTGTGCTCGTCCTCGGGTCGGCGCTTGCCGCGCCGGCCCGCGCCCAGGTGCCCGTCATCGGCCTCATCACCAAGACGTCCACCAACCCGTTCTTCGTGAAGATGCGCGAGGGGGCAGAGGCGGCGGCGAAGGTAGCCGGGGCTCGACTCCTCACCGGCTCTGGCCGGAGCGACGGCGACAACGCCGGTCAGGTGACGGCGATGGAGAACATGGTCGCCGCCGGCGCCCGGGTCATCCTGATCACCGTCAGCGACGCGAAGGCCATCGTCCCGTCCATCCGGAAGGCACGGGCCAGGGGAGTCCTCGTGATCGCCCTCGACTCGCCCACCGACCCCATGGATGCGACCGATGCCTTCTTCGGCACCGACAACTACCAGGCCGGCATCCTGATCGGGCGATACGCCCGTGCGGCGCTCGGCGCACGTCCGGCGCGCATCGTCACCCTCGATCTCCTCCCCGGCCATCCGGTCGGGGCGCAGCGCCACAACGGCTTCCTCGCCGGAATGGGGCTCGTCGCACCCGCTGCCACCGCCAACACACTCGGCAAGCCGGACGAAGTCGTGTGCATGGCCGACAGCTACGGCGACCAGGCCAAGGGGCAGACCGGGATGGAGAACTGCCTGCAGCGGATTCCCGACGTCACGGTCGTGTACACGGTGAACGAGCCGAGCGCCGCTGGCGCAGCACGTGCGCTCAAGGTGGCCGGGAAGGACAAGACAGTCATCCTCGTGACCGTCGATGGCGGGTGCCAGGGGGTGCGCGACGTGGCGGCGGGGGCGATCGCGGCGACCGCGCAGCAATATCCGGTTCGCATGGCCGAGTTAGGGGTGCAGGCCGGGGTGAAGTTCGTGAAGACGGGGAAGAAGCCGAGCGGCTACACCGATACCGGCGTCGCCCTCATCGCCGCGCGGTCGGTGAAGGGGGTCGAGAGTCGCGACGTGCAGGCTGGCCTGGCGTCGTGCTTCGGGAACAAGTAGGGGCGTGGCCACCGCCGTTCCTTCGGCTCCCGCCCCGAACCCGCCAGCACGGCTGACCCTGCGCGAGCGTCTGCCGTCCATCGGCACGCTCGGGCCGTTCGTCGCGTTGCTGCTGGCGTGCGCGTTCTTCGCGACCCGGCACGAGCGCTTCCTCACCGGCGAGAATTTCGCCCTGGTGTTGCAGCAGGTGATGGTCGTCGGGGTGATTGCCATAGGGCAGACCCTCGTGATCCTGACCGCAGGCATCGACCTGTCGTGCGGGATGGTGATGGCGCTGGGCGGGGTGGTGATGGCCCGGCTGGCCACGTCCATGGGGATCCCGGCCCCGGCGGCCATCGCGGCGGGCATCGGCGTGACGACACTGTTCGGCGCCGTGAACGGGCTGCTGGTGACGCGGATCAGGCTCCCGCCCTTCATCGTCACGTTAGGCACGCTGAACATCGCCTTCGCCGCCACCCAGCTCTACTCCGACGCGCAGACCATCACCGAGGTCCCGCCGGTCATGGTGGCGCTCGGCAACACCTTCCCCGTGGCAGGGACCCGGGTGGTGTACGGCGTGGTGCTGATGCTCGTCCTGTACCTGCTGGCTGCCGTGATCCTGCGCCAGACCGCCGCCGGGCGCCACGTCTACGCCGTTGGCAACAACCCCGAGGCCACCCGCCTGCTCGGCATCGACACGTCGCGCGTCCTGCTCGCGGTGTACACACTGGCCGGCGCCCTCTACGGCGTGGCCGCACTGCTCTCGGTGGCGCGCACCGGCGTCGGCGACCCCAACGCCGGGCAGACCGAGAATCTCGACGCCATCACCGCCGTGGTGCTGGGCGGCACGTCGTTGTTTGGCGGCCGTGGTCTCCTCCTCGGCTCGCTCGTGGGGGCGCTGATCGTCGGCGTCTTCCGCAACGGGCTCACCCTCATGGGGGTGTCGTCGGTGTACCAGGTGCTCGTCACCGGCGTGCTGGTGATCCTCGCCGTGGCCACCGACCAGCTCTCACGCCGGGAGGGGCGTTAGGCATGGACACGTCGCCCGAGCGGTCGGAAGCGACACCGGATGCACGCGCCAGGGCCACGGCGGGTGGCGAGCGACCCGTCGTCCTGCAGGCGCGCGGGCTCGTCAAGCGTTACGGCCAGGTGACCGCGCTAAACGGCACCGACTTCGACCTGCGCGCGGGCGAGATCCTGGCCGTCATCGGCGACAACGGGGCGGGGAAGTCCACGCTCATCAAGGCGCTGTCGGGGGCGCTGATCCCCGACGAGGGCGAGATCCGTCTCGACGGCCGCGTGGTGCACTTTCGCAGCCCCATGGACGCGCGCCGAGCCGGCATCGAGACCGTGTACCAGGACCTCGCCGTCGCCCCGGCCATGTCGATCGCGGAGAACCTGTACCTGGGGCGGGAGCTGCGCCGTGCGGGGGTGCTGGGGCGCGTCTTTCGCCTGCTGGACCACCGGCGCATGCGCGAGGGGGCCGAGCAGCACCTGCGCGAGCTGCAGATCGGCGTGCGGTCCATGACGCAGGCGGTCGAGACGCTGTCGGGGGGGCAGCGGCAGGGAGTGGCGGTGGCCCGCAGCGCGGCCTTTGCCCGTCACGTGGTGATCATGGACGAGCCGACCGCCGCGTTAGGCGTGAAGGAAGGCGGGATGGTGCTCGCGCTCATCCGACGCGTGCGTGATCGTGGGCTGCCGGTCGTCTTGATCTCGCACAACATGCCCCACGTGTTCGAGGTGGCGGACCGGATTCACGTGGCGCGGCTGGGGCGCCGGGTGGCGGTGCTGGATCCGCGCGAGGTAAGCATGAGCGATGCGGTCGCGGTGATGACGGGGGCGGTGGAGGTGGAGGGCGCACGGCGATAGGTCACGACCCGCCGTGCGCGATACGGAACGTCTCTCCCCGGTTACGGTACCTCCCGCACCCCCAGCGCTCCGCACGCCGCCCTCAGCCCCCCATGCGCCCCAAGCGGCAGCGCGCTTCCCCAGCGCAGCGCACCATGGGCCAGATCCCAGAGCACCACACACCGCTCCGCCGGACCGAATCGCGACACGTACAGAATGCCGTCCACGCGCCCCCCGGGCACCCCGGCGAACCCCGCGCTGGCGTTGGTCGCCGCCCACGCGCCAGCCATTCCCTGCGTGGCCGGGTAGCGCAACGGCGCGTGCGGGGCGAGCAACGGCGGCGCGGTGATGTCGCTCAACTGCAGACCGTGCACGGCGGTCGCGACGACGAGGTCGATGAGCACCACGTCGCGCAACAGGGTCGCCTCGGTCACGGCGTGGTGCGCGCTCAGCGTTGTGCGCGACACCTGCGGCTGCAGGGCACCCCGAAATACCCGCTCGTGCAGCAGGCCGATGATCCCCTCGGCCAGGTAGCACCCTCCGGGATCGTTCAGCGTGCGCGGGCGTGGCGGATCGAAGCGGTTGCTCCCCAACGTCCCCAGCGCGGGGCCGAACCAGTTCGCCGACTTCGACGGGGAGTGTCCGCGCACCAGGGCTGACCCGGACCGCCAGCTGGCGAAGCCTGCCGGCAGCCCCGCCGAGGGGCCGAAGTCAATCGTCATGGTGCCCCCGATCCTGCCAGCACTGCGCCGCGGCCAGAAGACCGGGATGGACCGCGCGCGAACTCGACCGAGCCCCTCACGATCCTAATGAATGACTGCGGCCGGCTGGCCGATAGAGGGCGTCTCGCCGCTGTCGGGCGCCCCCGCATCGCTCGGCGTTACCACGTGCGCGACCAGCGCCTCCACCAGCGCGCCTTCGCCCGCCCGCAGCGCCTCGAATCCCGTGCGCTCCCCCCCACCAGCGGTCGCCAGAGCAGGTTGCGGTGCCGCGAGCAGCAGGAAGAGCTCGTGCACCCCCAGTGCGCTGCCCGCCGCTCGCAACACGTCGCCGATGGCCGGATCGGGGCGCGGCCGATCAAGGTCGGTGGCCGGCGGGAGGAACTGCGCCACGGGATACGCATAAGAGCCATCGCCCTGCGGCAGGGCGATGACGCGCCCGGCGTCGCGCCATGATTGAAGCGTCGCCCGGGACACGCCGAGCGCCGCCTGTGCCTCATCGGCCCGCCAGAGTCCGCCGCTCAGTTCGACCGACTCCGCCAGTGCAAGCTGTCCACGTAGCGCCTCCATCGCGGCAGCACTAGGCCCTGTAGACGACACTAGTAGCTCCGCGAACACTCGCAGAAACGCCACCGAACTCCCGGTCGCCAGCGCGCGCAACAGCTCGCCCCTTCCCGCCGAGCTGGCAACCTCGAACGCCAGCTGGGCCATGCGGGCGACGACGGCCTCAGCCTCCGGGGCGACCCGCGCGCCGGCGGGCGCGGCAACCATGGTGCCGAGCGTCTGGTCGAATATCGCGGTCATCACAGCCTCCGTTCTATACGCACTGAACGCTAGTGCGCATGGTATGTACTGTCAATATCGGCTCTGGCAGTCGATTTGTTGAGGGTGACCGCGGCATCCGCCTCCGCTCGCTCCCGGGACGGCGAACGCCGGAGCGGAGGACTCCTGCGCAGGGGTGCCACGGTAGAATCGGCCGAGGGTTCGGGCTCCGGGAACCGGGTGCCCCGACGGCGGATAGGCCCCGCGTCACCGTCGATCCCTGGTCGAACCACCGCCACTTCCGATCACCGCACCGGAGTCAGCATGCGCCACGCACCCACGTCTCGTCGGGCCACCCGCACCGTTCAAGCGGTGCTCGCCCTCGCCCTTGTCGGCTCAACCGTCGCCCTCGTGGCCGGCGCGCAACGTTCGACGTCGTCGGTGTCCGCTGCGACGCAGGTGCGCCACTTCGCCATCAACGTGGACGATGCCGGCGTCGCGCTCCACGGCCACGATCCGGTCTCGTATTTTACGGACAGCAAGCCGCAGTTGGGGAACGCCGCCTTCACCGCCACCCACGAGGGCGCCACGTACCGTTTCGCCAGCGCCTCGCATCGCGACGCCTTCGTCGCAGCTCCGGCCAAGTACATCCCCCAGTACGGCGGCTACTGCGCCATGGGCGTGACCGGGGGGGCGAAGTACGACATCGATCCCTCGGCGTGGCGCATCGAGGACGGCAAGCTGTTCCTCAACAAGAACCCCAGCGTGCAGAAGTCCTGGCTGAAGGACATCCCCGGCAACATCACCAAGGCCGACAGCAAGTGGCCGAAGATCCTTGGCGAC
>Ga0138256_10001602_pt1 | contig 24433 bp, 18 predicted proteins | sample KNB2016incub_MG_FD_105486 | JGI IMG/M metagenome (GOLD analysis project Ga0138256, IMG submission 105486) | Active sludge microbial communities from wastewater in Klosterneuburg, Austria - KNB2014incub_MG | ecosystem: Engineered > WWTP > Activated sludge > Unclassified | place: Austria...
AGCTTTTTACAGGAACACTTAAAAATACCTGGTTATTACCGGCAAATTTTGAATTATCAAAATCAATGGCATTAGCGCCACCGGTTGTTACTTCAGGTGCCCTGTACAAAATTGCGCCGGCGCCTAAAGCAGTAAAAGCATCTGGTGCCAACTCTACATAATGCGAACTCATGGTATTAAATCGTGGCGATTGGCCTGCATTACCTGCAGGCATTGGAGAGGGTTGCCCAATAGCATTTAGCCTAACCTGTGTACTATCAAACTTAAAAATGAAATTTACATTAGCTGTTCCATTTCCATTATCAGAATTTATATCTTTTTGGCATGATGCACAGGTAAACATTGCCATTATAATAGCATAAATTGAATATTTCATAAAAATAGTTTTGAAGGCTAACGAAGCTATAAATTAAATTATTGCACAATTATAATGAATCAATTGTTGCAAATAACCTTTTTAGCATTTCTTTAGTAAAATCAAGATGTGTAACCATCCTTACTTGTGTTTTTGAAATGGGAAGGCACAATATATCCTGTTTGGATAAAGCTTTACAAAAATCTTTGGCTGTATAGGAATCCTTCACTTCAAAAATAATGATATTAGTTTCTACAGGCATTATGCTACCTATAAAACTTTTTTTGCCTAATGCCGCCGCAATATCTTTTGCATGTTGATGATCCAGTGCCAGCCTTTCTATATTATTTTCAAGTGCATAAATTCCGGCAGCGGCTAAAAAGCCAGCCTGTCGCATGCCGCCGCCAAATACTTTACGAACCCGCCTGGCCTGTTTTATGAAATCAAATTTTCCTAAAAGTAAACTCCCTACCGGTGCACCCATCCCTTTACTGAGGCAAACAGAAATACTGTCGAAACTTTCTCCGTATAGCCTGGGAGGCTCATTTTTTGCTACCATTGCATTCCATAACCTGGCACCATCTAAATGAAGTTTAAGACCATGCATTAAACAGGTTTCTTTTATTTTTTCAATTTCATGAAAATCGTAACAACTACCACCACCACGGTTTGCAGTGTTTTCAATGCTTACTAAACTTGTTCTTGCTTTATGTACATCATCGGGATTTATAGATTCTAATACCTGCTCAGCTGTTATTCTTCCTCTGTTACCTTCAGTAGGTTTCACCTGGCTTGCACTATTAAAAGCAATACCGCCTCCTTCATAAATATATACATGGCTTAATTTATCGCAAATGATTTCATCACCAGGTTGTGTGTGGCATTTAATGGCAATCTGGTTCGTCATAGTGCCACTTGGGCAAAATAACGCCGCCTGCATACCAAACATTTCTGCTGTTATGGCTTCCAGTTTATTTACTGATGGGTCTTCACCAAATACATCATCGCCAACAGGAGCTTTCATCATTGCTTCCAGCATAGCCGGAGATGGTTTGGTAAATGTATCCGAACGTAAATCAATTATCATTTTATAAATTTAAATAAGAAAGGATTAGTACTGCTGAATCTTTTTAATATTTAAAACTTTTGTGCGCTTGTTTTATAAAAAATAAGATAGTTAAATTTTATTTCTTTTCCAGGAAAATCTCTGCCATCATGCATCTTGCGCTTCCACCACCGGCCGTTTCAATTGTATCTAAAGAAGTATGTATGATACGGTTATATTTTTCCAATGTTTGTACCTGTTCATTTGTTAAGGAGTTATAAGCTTGTGTTGACATAATCAATAGTAATTCATCTTTTGAATTTTTTACTTGCAGCATATTGCCCGCAAAATGATTTAATTGTTCAATTGTAATTTCTACTATTGCCTTATTGGTTTCTTTTAATGTATCAATAAGTTCTCTTTTTTCTGTTTCATTGTTAATTGCCTGCAAGCAAACCACTGCAAATTTATCAGCTATACACATCATTACATTGGTATGGTAAATTTGAACGGCTTGTACATCTGTTGCGCTAAAACTTACCGGTCTATACCCAATCATATTGCAAAGTTCATCTAATAATTTTTCATTGGTACGTGGAGATAAGCAGGCATACGCAATTTTATTCTCTCTGTCAAACACCATACTTCCTGTTCCTTCTAAAAAAACATTTTCATTTTCATAAAAGCTTAAATCTATTATTTCAGTAACTGTAAATTGATTTTTTATTTTTTCAAGTATGCTTGGCTTTCTTTCTTGTCGCCTGTTTAAAGCAAACATAGGATATAAAAATACCTGACCATTGCTATGAAAAGAAATCCAATTGTTTGGAAAAATTGAGTCGGGGGTTGAAGGTTCAACAGTATCTTCTATTACTGTAACATCAACATTATTGTTTCTTAATACATCTACAAGCGCATTAAATTCATATAATGCTTTTTGTTGAATGTTATCTCCTGTATTAAATTGAAATGTATTATTAACCGCAGTTTGGGCATTGTACCCAAAATTTACCGGTTTAATCATCAATAAATGGTTACTGCTATACATTTTTAATGAGCTTTTGCAAAATTCATTTCGCCGGCTTTAATGGCTACCGGTAAAAAATTCTCCTTTGGAGGTATGGGACATTTATAATTTGGAGAATAGGCACAATAAGGATTGTAGGCTTTATTAAAATCAAGTTGTAGCTGGTTGTTTTGTATATCATCAATATAAAATTCAAGGTAGCGGCCACTACCGTAGCTTTCATCTCCCGATGTGGCATCTGTAAAAGGAACAAAAAGATAATTTTTATATTTCTCATCCTGCAGCAGGTCTTTACTTTGATAAACAAATAAATGATATTCAACAGCATCTATTTTAAAATCAAGTTTACCATATTTATAATAATGCTTTTGGGTTTTCGCTGATGTATTCATGGTAAAACCAATACTGTCCGTTATTTTTTCAAACGTACATCGAATATTGTACTTTTCTGTAATCGGAAAAAATCTGAAATACTTTCTATCTCTTCCTTTAACCACTTCATGTGTAGCTTTATAATTTTTCTGATAAGCTTTTATGCTTTTAACATAAGCATCCTGTTGTGCAAAAACCCAATGGGATAAAAAAATACTTATAATTAATAAAAGATTCTTCTTCATAAAAAGTGTAGTTAATTCATCATTAAAACATTTACGCTGCGTTGTAAAATATTAAAAGCGATTTCAGCCATCAGGTTTTCTTTATCAAGTGTGGGGTTTACTTCAGTAATTTCAAAGCAACAGATTTTTCGGTTTTGCATAAATTTACTGATGATATCTTCTGCTTCCCGTTCCCGCAAACCATTGCTCACCGGTGTACCTGTGCCTTTAGAAATGGAAGAGTCCAGGCTGTCCACATCAAAACTTAAATAAATATCGGTACAGTCGCTTAAATGTCTCAACGCTTTACGGCAAACGTTTTCGGCGCCTGTTCGTCTTACTTCCGAAGTGGTAATAACTTTCATGCCATATTTATCAATTAAGTGTTTCTCTTCTTTTTCATAATCTCGTAAGGCAATAAAAACCACATCTTCAGGTAAAACCTTTTGGTTTATTTTTCCTATTGATTTAAGTTGATCCCATTGCCTGGCAGTTTTTTCATCCAGGTCGTGCACTTTCATTTCTTTATTGTCTTCGGCAATGGAAACAGCCAATGGCATACCATGTATGTTGCCAGATGGAGTAGTGTATGGTGTATGTAAGTCGGCGTGGGCATCTACCCAGATTACACCTAGTTTACTTTTTGGTTTTGCCATCTTAATGCCAGCAATGGTGCCACCAGCATTACTATGATCGCCACTGAGGATAACGGGAAAAAAATGTCCTTTTATAGAGTCGGCCACAGCTTTGCTTATCCGTTCGTACATGGTTAACATACCTTGCATACGTTTGGCATAGGGCGATTGTATCGGTTCGTACAGCAATTTGTTTTCTTCTTCAATTTTTTCTGTAGGAAAATGAACAAAGAAGTTGCTCATAAAATCAAGCGCTGCAATTTTTATAGCTTCAATACCCAGGCTTGCGCCTCGGGTACCTGCTCCTATTTCGGATGGTACTTCAATTATCTTTATATTTTTCATATAATGCAAACGAACAGTTTTGCTGCCATTTGTTATGGTCAAATCTACAACTTTCCTGTTTAGGGTTTAATAGTTACTATGTATCAAATATTTTATGAAGAAGAATTTTATTGAATTATCAGTTACATTAATAATGCTAACTCAACTTTTTTTAATATACAATAAAGATTGATTATTGTCGTTTAAATAAACGCCCTATTAAGCCAACCCAATTTTTTTTATCTATAAAACTAAACGTAGTTTGTTTGTGCTTGATTTAAAAAATGCCCCTGAAAAGTCAGGGGCATTGCCTATTATAAAATTATTAGTTTATTAAAACTGCTCTAGTTTGCTAAAGAAAAAATCACCTTCAATTACAGCATTTTCATTGCTATCGCTGCCATGAACGGCATTTTCGCCAATAGAAGCTGCATAAAGTTTGCGTATGGTTCCATCAGCGGCTTCTGCAGGGTTTGTTGCTCCAATAAGATTTCTAAAATCTTCCACTGCATTTTCTTTTTCAAGAATGGCTGCTGTGATAGGGCCACTGCTCATAAAATTAACCAGTTCTCCATAAAATGGCCTTGCAGCATGAATAGCATAAAATTCGCCTGCTTTTTCGGCACTTAATTTTGTTGTTTTCATGGCTACTATTCTAAATCCGGCAGCATTAATCATTTGTAAAATGGCGCCGGTATTATTTTTTTTTGTTGCATCCGGCTTAATCATGGTAAATGTTCTGTTACTCATTGTATTCAATTTTTAGGCCGCAAAGATAGGGGCTGAATTGGGATTTTTAATTAGTGATAACGGGTTTTAGGTTTTTTGATAGCAGAATACTTTAAAATTTATTGTAAAAAAGATATGAGCAAATTATGAAAAACACTAAAATCAGCAATTTAAAAAAATGTCAATTAAGAGCATCTAATTGTTTTGTATGCTGTTTTTCCCCTACTTTTGCGCCGCTTTATGCAGCCAATAAAAAATATATTTCCATTACTATTGCAGCCGGTTAATGTAATAATTACCATGCATCAAAAACCCGATGGCGATGCTATGGGTTCCACTTTAGGGTTGTATCACTTTTTAAATAAACTGGGTCATAACTGTACAGTTATATCTCCAACAAACTGGGCTTCGTTTTTAAACTGGATGCCCGGTTGTAAACAGGTTATAGATTACGAATCGCAACCTGCAAAAGCCGATTTGCTTATTGATACGGCGGATTGGATTTTTTGCCTGGATTTTAATGTTCTTAGTCGTACCAAAAGGATGGAAGACAGATTAAGCGCTGCAAAAGGTAACCGTATTTTAATTGACCATCATCGGGAACCTCAAACAGAAGTTTTTACTTATGGAATAAGTGATGTAAAAAAAAGCTCAACTGCAGAAATGGTATATGATTTCATTGTTGAATCGGGCCATGCAGATTTGATTGATGCCCAAATAGGTGAATGTTTGTATGCTGGTGTTATGACTGATACCGGATCGTTTCGTTTCCCTTCTACAACAGCTAGTGTTCATAAAATGATTTTTGACCTTAAAGAAAGGGGACTGGAACACAGCCATGTGCATGAAGAACTATTTGATAATTTCCTGGAAGAAAGATTTAGGTTTATTGGACATGTGCTTTTAAACAGGATGGAGGTATTTTATGAATACAATACGGCACTTATAAGTATACCCCAAGCCGACCTTATTAAATATAATGTAAAAACAGGCGATACCGAAGGGTTGGTGAATTACGCATTAAGCATTAAAGGAATTAGGCTTGCAGCTGTTATTATAGACAGGGGAGAAGAACGTAAAAGTTCGTTCAGAAGTAAAGCTGGATTTGATGTTAATACCTTTGCACGTAAATATTTTAACGGTGGCGGCCATTTTAATGCAGCAGGTGGTTTTAATAAAGAGCCGCTTGATGAAGTGGTGAAAAAATTTAAGGCAGCCATAAAAGAAAATGCCGATCAATTAAGCAGTTATCAATTTTAAAAACAATAAACACATAATGAAAAAGTTTTTTTATCTATCAGTATTTTGTGTATCGGCATTAGCTGCCTGTACCGGCGCTTTCACTAAAACTAAAGATGGCGTGGAATATAAAATCATATCTAAGGGCGAAGGTAAAACTGTAGGATATGGCAATTATATACAAATGCACATCAAACAAATATATAATAGTGGAACAAAAGATACCGTATTACTCGATACAAGGGAAATGATGCCAAGAATCCAAATTCTTGATTCTGTGAATACTCCTCTTATTTATTTCCAGATATTAAGTAAAATGAAAAAAGGCGACAGCCTTGTTTTAAGAACCCTCACCGATTCGGCTTTTAAAAGAAACATGCAGGAAATGCCGCCTTTTATGAAGAAGGGCAAATACTTATACACACTTGTAAAACTGGTAAATATTTTTGAAACCCAGCAGCAGGCTGATAGCGCCAGCAAGGCTGAAAGAATAATTGCTAAACCGCTGATGTATAAAAATCAGTTGGTAGAAATTGAAAAAGACCTGGCATCAAAAAAACAACAATTGGATATTGATGACAAACTAATTAAAGATTACCTGACAAAAAATAATATTAAAGCCGAGAGAACCAAATGGGGTACTTATATTGCAATTAATACCGAAGGCGCCGGAGAAAAATTATCTACAGATAATATTGCCAGTATAAAATATACTGGTAGAACATTGGATAGCGGTAAGGTTTTTGACAGTAATATTGATCCTAAGTTTCAACACGTAGAACCCCTGGAAGTTAATTTAGGGCAGTTTGGAGGAATAATTTTAGGATTTCCTGATGCATTGCTACAGATGAAAAAAGGCACAAAGGCAACAGTTTATATTCCATCTGTATTAGCTTATGGCACTACAGGAAGAGGAGCAGATATTAAACCCAATGATATTTTAGTATTTGACATGGATGTAACTGAAGTTACTACTGAAGAAGAAGCAATTGCCAAACAACAGGCATTGCAGGATAAAATGATTATTGAACAAAAAAGAGTTGCAGATAGCTTACAAAAAGCATCAAAAAAATAAACATTTAGTTTATACGTTCAATTTTTTAAAATTTATATAAACGGGGCTTTTTCAAATTGATTAAGCCCCGTTTTATTGCTTATAATTTTCCTTTAATTAAATAAAATTAACTTTGTTGTTTATCAGCCGGGTTATCGTTCTTCATTTTTTGGAGAAAGGAAAGTCCGGACAGCAAAGGGCAATACACCGGTTAACAGCCGGCTCTCTTTAAAAGAGAAGAGAAAGTGCCACAGAAAATAACCATCCCAATTTATTGGGAAAAGGGTGAAAATGTGAGGTAAGAGCTCACAGGTTAATGCAGTAATGTATTAACGGGGTAAACCTTGTATGCTGTAATGCCACGTAGATTCCGGTTTTGTATGAGGTTGATTTTTTCAACTGTATGGCAAAGTTAGCTGCCCGTTAACATCATCATTAGATGTGCCGGGATGGGTAGGCAGCAAGATTGTAACAGTAATGTTGCAGCCAGATAAATGATAACCGGGTTACTTTTGTACATTTACCTCTGTACAAAAGAACTTACAGAATCCGGCTTACAGGCTGATAATATTTTTGCAGGAAAGAACAATTTTATATGTTTTCTTTCCTGCATTTTTTTAATGAGTATGAATTGATAATTATTTAAAGGCACCTCCATCAACATCTTTTATAAATTGTATTAAGCCCGGAAAATAATGCGATTGATCATCGTACATATCCATATGGCTTCCTTCGGGGCAGTATAAATATCGGCCATGTTGCACTTGTGTACTCATCCATTTCATGTGTTCTGGATCCATAGTGTCGTATTGGCCGCCAATCGTTAATGTAGCAGTTTTTATAGTAGGAAGTTCTTTGCTCACATCCCAGTTGGTCAATTTTCCAGCAATGCCAAATTCACTAGGGCCTTGCATGGTTACATATAAAGAGTTATTCATCTTTGCAAATGAACGGGTCATTGGTTCGGGCCATTTATCTAATGGAATTCGACATATATGTTTTGCATAATAATTCGGCATCAGCAATTCCATGTATTTGGGATTTTCAAAATCGCCTTTTGCTTCAATCTGGCGAATGGTATCTAAAACTTTTGGGTCGAACTGAGGTGCTAAAACATCTTGTACATATTTTCCATAGGCCGGGCAACTGCTCATCATATTACTGATGATAAGTCCCTTTAAATTGTCCTGGTATTTTAATGCATATTGCATAGCCAGCACACCGCCCCAGCTATGCCCCAACAAATAAAAATTATCTTTATTTAAATTAAGTGCTTTACGAACCTGTTCCACTTCTTCCACATATCTACCCAGGTCCCACATGCTGGTATCTTTAGGATCATCAGACAATCCACAGCCCAACTGATCGTAATAAATAATTTCAAATCCCTGTGGTAACATAAAATTTTCGAAACATTCAAAATATTCGTGTGTAGCACCTGGTCCACCATTTAGCAATAATAATTTCACTTTTGGATTATCACCAATGCTTTTTGTCCAAATATTAAACTTCCCTTTTGCTGTTTCGATTGGTATTATTTTCACGCCTCCTGTTTGTATTTCTTTATACAGGTTTGAAGTGGTATTTTCTGCAACAGGTTTGATTTGGTTGTTGCAACTGCATATCACAACTGCAAACAGTAATGCGATTAAATTTTTCATAAACAAGTTTTGTATTTTAAAATTATGACTTATCTGTATTAAATTCTTTAAAGATGGAATTTTTAATATGTGGCCACTCTTCTTTTATAAAACTAAAGTATACGGTATCTCTAATAATACCATCATCATTTAGCATGTGGTTCCTTAAAGTTCCTTCTTTGGTGGCGCCAATCTTTAACATTGCTCCCTGCGATTTTATATTAAGCGAACTGGTTTTTAATTCAATCCTGTTTAAGCCCAGTATTTCAAAACCAAAAGTTAAGAGCAGTATTTTTGTTGCTTTGTTGATGCCGCTGCGTTGTAATGCAGGATGATACCAGGTCCAACCTATTTCTAATCTTTTATTGGGAAATGAAATGTTTGCATAACGAGTACTGCCGGCATACTGGTTTTTTTGTTTGTCAAAAATTGCAAAAGGGTAGGATATCCCCAATTTTCTTTCATTAATCGCTGTATCAAAATACTTTCTAAAATCGTTTTCGTTCCTTATTTTGGCTCCGGTAAATTCCCATAATGCTGTATGCATGGCAATTGGTAATAGCTGCTTGTAATGTTTTTCTGAAAGCGGTTCAAGTTTAGAGCGATTGTTTTGCAATACAAGTTCTTTATCAAAGAAATTTTCATAATTCATTTGATGGTATTTGATGTTTAAGCAATTTTACAACCAGTTTATCAATAGGCAAGTTTACTGTATCTTCAGAAACCTCATCCCAGTTTACAAAACGAAAAGTTTCTGTTTCTCCTGTTTATGCATACATTTTTAATTGTTGTTCATCAAAGTCAAAAGGTTTGTTTCGCAATGGAGCGGTAATAGATTCAATTGCATCGGCAAAATAATAAATTGAAATTAGTTGATGAGCAGGATTGAAAGCGCTTTGCTGATAAAAATCGGTAGTATATATGTGGGCACCAACTTTTACTTTAAGGTTCATTTCTTCCAAAAACTCTCTTTGTAAACAATCCCTGGTGCCCTCGCCAAACTCAAGCCCGCCACCCGGAAATTTACTATAGAAATTTCCCCGGATGTATTCATCGCTAATGAGCAACTGTTTTTTTTCGTTTATTAAAATTCCATAAACCCGAATGTTGAACATTGTTTTATTTTCTTATTCTTTTAGCATAATTACGAATTACAAATATAAGTATGAAGATAGACAGGATGACCGGCAGCCAAAAAGCCAGGTGGCTGTCTTTATACGGGATGGGTACATTCATACCATAAATGCTGGCTATTAAAACCGGCACGCTTAAAAAAATGGTTAAGGTGGTTAGCCTTTTCAACACATCGTTTTGATTATTGCTGATAATACTGGCAAATGCATCAAGTGTACTATTCAAGATATTGGTGTAAGTGGTGGCCATTTCCAGCGCCTGCGAAGTTTCAACAATCAAATCTTCCAACAGATCTCTTTCCTCTTCATTAAGTTTTAAAAGATTGGTACGGCTAATTTTCATCATCAGTAATTCATTGCTGCGGAGGGCTGTAATAAAATACACGAAACTTTTTTGAATACGCATCAGTTGCAACAATTCTTCATTGCGATTGCTATCATACAACTTTTGTTCCAGGCTGTTGCGGCGGATGTTTATTTCTTTAAGATAATCCTGGAAATTGTTGGTGATTTTTTCAAAAATCTTTAATACCATCATATTCATCCTGTCGGGATTTCGATTTTGAAAAGAATTGAGAAATTTTTTGATTGCTTCATTCTCAAATGAATTAACAGTAACAATCTGGTTATGGGTTAATATTATACAAATGGGTATGGTTATATAAAACGCATCGCTAAGGTTGAAAGAATTGTTTTCTGTTGGTGTTTTAATCACTACCAGTTTTACATCATTTTCAATTTCGTATCGGCTGCGTTCATCAATATCCAACGAGTCTTTTAAAAAATCAATGGGTATATTCATTGTTTCACTTAGCTCATTAAATTCTTCCTGCCTTAGAGGCGGTAATACATTTACCCAAACTGCATTTTCTGCTTGATCAATGGCAATGGTTTTGTGATCGGTATTTTTAAAGTATTGAATCATTTTATAACAGCCGGGTTTTTATACTTTTTTAATTAATGCCAAAAGGAAAAATATTGTTTGCAAAATTTCTATTTTAAAATAAACAGGCATTGGGTATTAAAGCATTTTATTGCACATTTTTATATGCTTTTAATTTACATTTCTATTTCTCCTTTGTACACCATTAGTGCAGGGCCACAAAGTAAAATATTTTCAAAATGTTCATCATCAATCTTATTATACTCCACACTTAAATTTCCCCCGGGTGTTTTTACTTCTACCCGGTTAAAGCCTTTGGTGTTATGGGCAAACATCAGCGCCGATGCTGTAACTCCAGTACCGCAGCTCATAGTCTCATCTTCCACGCCACGTTCGTATGTACGCACATAAATACCATCTTCATCGGCAGGCTCGGCAAAGTTTACATTTATTCCCTCCTTTTTAAACTGCTTGCTGTAGCGTATTTCACGGCCTGCTTCCACCACATTTATATCGGCCACATTGCTTGCAAATTTTACATAGTGTGGCGATCCGGTATTAAGTAATGCAAATCCGGGATTTATTATTACATCATTTACGTCTTGCATTTTTAATCTTACTATTTCATGCATATCAATATCAGCTTCATGTATTCCATCTACTGCCATAAAGCGATAAGTTACTTTGTACATGCCCTGGTCTTTTGCAAATTTTACAATACACCTGCCGCCATTGCCGCACATACTACCTGGCAACCCATCTGCATTATAATACAACATTTCAAAATCAAGCGTATTATGTTTGTTGATAAGCATCAGCCCGTCGGCACCAACACCAAACCTGCGATTACAAATTAATTTTACCTGGGCATTGGTAAGTCCATTATATTTTTCTGTCCTGTTTTCCAGGATAATAAAATCATTGCCGGTACCTTGGTATTTATAAAATTCTATTTTCATTTTATATGCTTGTATCTGCAATTATCTGCAGCGATTTTTTAATTAGGTTCTCAACAGATTGGCTGGCATCTTTAGAAAACTGTTTATTGATACGGTTAGCAACAATGGTACTAATGCTTAAGCATTGATGGCCCAATGCTTTTCCCAAACCATAAATAGCCGATGTTTCCATTTCAAAATTAGTGATACGATAGTTACCAAAATTAAAGTTTGTAAGATTATTTATTAAATGCGGATAGCCAAGCCCCAGTCGCAGAATGCGGCCTTGAGGGCCATAAAAGCCCGGGCATGTTACTGTTATGCCATGGTGATAATTATGGGTAAAATGTTTTAATAGAGAACCGCTTGCCATATTTATATACGGAAATATTTTGCCAGAATTTAACTGGGTGTGTATGATAAATGCCTGCAGCAATTGTTTCTCTTCCTCATTATTTTCCATGCGATAAAAATGCATGAGGTTATCTAGCCCCAGGCCATGCGTACTTACTACCAAGCTATCAACCTGTATATCATTTTGTAACGAACCGGTGGTGCCAAGTCTAATAATATTCAGGCTGGTATGTTCTTGCTTTACTATCCTGGCTTTAAAATCTATATTTACCAGGGCATCCAGTTCGTTAAAAACGATGTCAATATTATCGGGTCCAATTCCTGTACTTACGCAGCTAATTCTTTTTTTGCCAATATATCCGGTATGTGTAATAAATTCCCGGTGATTATTTTTAAATTCAACTTTATCAAAATACTTGCTAACTGCTGCAACCCTGTCGGGGTCTCCAACGGTAATAATGGTGGTAGCTAATTCTTCGGGCCGGCAATTTAAGTGATAAACCGCACCCCGGTCATTAATAATCAACTCCGATTCTGCGATACTTTTCATTATTTTAATTTTAAAAATTGTTAAACACAATATTCTTTAAAATTACCCTATTTTTGCACTGCTAAAAAATGAAATGAAGATGATTCTTCATTTTTGCATTTAAATGGTCCTGTAGCCGAGTGGTTAGGCAAAGCTCTGCAAAAGCTTCTACACCGGTTCGAATCCGGTCGGGACCTCATACTTTGGTACGCCATTGCAAAATACAAGGTTACTTTTTTTAATTGCAATGGCGTTTTATATTTGCCGATATGTTTGTAAAATACCTTCACTGGCTTGGCATTGTAGCCTGCATCACATTAATAATATGTTGTTTTTTGCCCTGGGTTTATTATGCCGATATCAACCAACAGTTCACGGGTTTTTATAGTTTTAAAAATGCGTATGGTAAACCGGGGAAATTTTTAGTACTGCTTTCGGTTATTAGTTTGTTGTTTATGCTTTTACCAAAGGTTTGGGCTAAAAGAGCTAACCTTTTTATAGGCGCTCTTGTTGTTTCTTATGGTATCAAAAGTTTTATTTTATTCAGTTCCTGTTATAACAATTATTGCCCGCTAAAATTACCGGCATTATACCTAATGCTTGCTTGTACCATCATCTTAATGATAGCAGCAGCATTTCCTCATTTAAAGCTTACCCAAAAAAATATGGGCTGATACATTTTTTGTTTTTCATAAGTACATGAAGCCTTAATGTTCTCTTGTTTTTTAATTTATATTTGTGTGCTTAATGAAACATCTTTCTTCTCTCAATAAATATTTTTGGAAATACCGTTGGCATTTTTTGCTGGGCTTTGTATTTGTAGTGCTCACCAATTATTTCCGCATTCTGTCGCCACAACTTACCGGCTATGTGGTAAACACGGTTGTGCAGTCAATAAAGTCGCCTCAGGTAAATGAAATTGATATTAAAAAAAGTGAAAAGGATTATGATTATGTGGTAAGACAGGTGATATCAACTTTTGATGAAAAAACAGGAAACAAAATATTGTATGCCGGTATCACTTTATTTGTAATAGCTATTATCAGTGGCTTTTTTATGTTCCTTATGCGGCAAACAATTATTGTAATGAGCAGGCATATAGAGTATGATCAAAAGAACGAAATTTTTTCTCACTATCAAAAACTTGATACTAATTTTTATAAAACACACCGTACCGGCGATTTGATGAACCGTATAGCAGATGATGTAAGTAAAGTAAGAATGTATACCGGCCCAGCTCTTATGTATTTCATTAACCTTGCTGCTGTACTAGGGTTTAGTATTTTCTTTATGTTAAAAGCCAGTCCCAGGCTTACTTTTGTGGCATTGGCGCCATTGCCTGTTTTGGCCATTGCCATTTATTTAGTTAATACCATCATCAATAAAAAAAGTGAACGCATACAAGCCTTGCTGAGTAATCTTACAACCAATGCACAGGAATCGTATTCGGGCATTAGGGTAATAAAATCATTTGTGCAGGAAAAAGCGATGATGGGATTTTTTAAAAAGAACAGTGAAGCATATAGAGATAATGCACTAAGCCTTGCAAAAACCGAAGCCATTTATTTTCCAAGTATGGCTTTGCTAATTGGATTAAGCACAGTAATAACCATAATGGTTGGCAGCCTTGATGTAATTAATAATACAGACAATGCCAGTGTTGGCCGAATTGCCGAATTTGTTATGTATATACAGATGCTTACATTTCCAGTAAGCGCTATTGGCTGGACAGCAAGTATGACACAGCGTGCGGCAACTTCACAAAGAAGAATCAACGAATTTCTGCATAAAGAACCATCCATAAAAAATATTGAGCTACCGGTTACAAGTTTAATAAACGGTAATATCAATTTTTCAAATGTTGATTTTATATATCCACATACAGGTATTCATGCATTAAAAGATTTTTCGTTACAGGTTTTGGCTGGCGAAAAAATAGCCATTGTTGGCCGAACCGGTTCAGGCAAATCTACCATTGCACAACTATTATTACATGCCTACGAACCTCAAAATGGATTAATAACTTATGATGGTATTCCTTTAAACAAATTTCAACTTCAATCTTTACGATTGCAAATAAGTTATGTACCACAGGATATTTTTTTATTTAGCGACACTGTTTATAACAATATAAAATTTGGGGTAACTGATGCAACAAATTCAGAAGTTGAACAAGCTGCTAAACTGGCGGTAGTACATAGTGAGATAGAAAAATTTAGCCAGGGATATAATACGATGATAGGGGAGAGAGGGGTTACTTTAAGTGGAGGGCAAAAACAAAGGATATCCATTGCGAGGGCATTGATAAAACAGCCTCAATTGCTTATTTTAGATGATTGCCTAAGCGCTGTAGATGCCCGTACCGAAAAAGAAATAATTGGCAACCTGAACCAGTTTTTAACCGGTAAAACAGCTATAATTATTACACACCGTATATTTTCGTTGTTTGAATTTGATAAAATCATAGTATTGGATGACGGAAAAATTATGGAACAAGGTACTCATGAACAGTTGCTTCAACAAAATGGTTATTATGCAGAAATGTACTACAGGCAACAGGAGCAGGATAATAAATCCACCGAAATAGAAGAAAGTTAAAGGCTGTATTTTATATGTAAAAGAATTTTGGATGCAAATAAACTGTCATATTTTTGGTAAACTGGATAACAATTTTATCTTTGCTTCTCTCAAAAAGGGAAACTTATAAAAATTAAAACTAAAAAAAACAGTGGCGTACGAAAACAACGAAAAGAAAATGGAAAGCGTTTACAGTAAACGCATCAGGGCCGGCAAACGAAGAACTTACTTTTTTGATGTAAGAGAAACACGTGGCAATGATTATTATTTAACTATTACAGAAAGCCGTAAAAGATTCGATTCTGATGGTTACGACAGGCACAAAATCTTTTTATATAAAGAAGATTTTAATAAATTCATTAAAGGGCTGGGCGAAGCTATTGATTATGTTAAAACAGACCTGATGCCTGATTTTGATTTTGATGCTTTTAACCACGAGAATGCGTATGAAGTTGAAGAAGGGCAACAAGTAAAAGCAGAAACAACTGAGCAAGCTGATACTAAAACTACTCCACCACCAGTTGCTGAACAGCCAGAAGAACCAGTTAAAGATGAATCAAATATAAATGATACCGCTACTAATAATAATGCTAATAATGGCAGTGATGAAGTAGCAGAAAAGTGGTAAGGTTCCACTGGAATTTTAAACCTTTAAATGCTCTACTTAGAGCAAACCAAACACCAAACCTAATTGCAGTTGATCCGCTCATTTTTATGAGCGGATTTTTATTTACTGACTTGCAAAAAAAAATAATTTAATTTTGATTTATTGATTATCCGGTATTTTAATTAAAAGTATAACAGATGAAAAAGATTTTTTTTGCAGCCTTCAGTTTATGTATTGTACTTGCATCATGTGCACAAACAAAATGCGCTGTAAAAAAGGCATACGCATTTTATACTGTTACTATTGCTGGTGCAGCCATTGCCGATGAGAATGGAAATGTCATTCCGCCTACTCCACTCATAACAAGATTTATTTACCTTGAATGTACAGGTAAAAAAGAACCGTTGATTGAAAAAATTATGTATGACGAAACATCCTATAAAGCAAACATAAATTCAGTTGCAGGCCAAGTTGTAGTTCCGGGAGAAAATAATATTGAAAATGCAGAACATACCATCAGGATAAAAAAAAGCAACAGCCTTTGGATAGTAGAACTGCAACCTGCTGATGAAAATACAAAAGCAAAAGAAGGTGTTTCTGCAATAAACATCAGTTTAAAAAACGGAGATAAGGTCTGCAATTACTCGATAAAAAAAGAGACATTATTACATACCGCACCACGTTATTGAAATACCAATTTTCATTCATTAAAATATTTTTTAAACGTATAAAAACTACCGGTATTTTTTATACCAGTTTATCAAATTATTTGTTGAGCTGTCGTGTGCAATAATTTCTTCTTCATTTTCAAGTTCGGGTAAAATTTTATTGGCTAAAGCTTTTCCTAACTCTACGCCCCATTGGTCGAAACTATAAATATTCCAAACAACGCCTTGTACAAAAATTTTATGTTCGTACAGTGCAATCAATTGCCCCAATGCAAATGGCGTAATTACTTTTAATAAAAACGAATTGGTTGGTCTGTTGCCTTCAAAAACCCTGTACGGGTTAGGCGGATCTGAGGTTTCCTTGCCATTCATCAAGGCTTCTGTTTGTGCAAAAAAATTACTTAGTAATTTTTGATGATGATCACCTGTTGGGTTATGGCTAATTGCAGGTGCAATAAAATCGCAGGGAATCATTTGAGTACCCTGGTGTATAAGTTGATAAAAGGCATGCTGGCCATTAGTACCCGGCTCTCCCCAAATTACCGGCCCGGTTTGATAGGTAACTTTATCATCGTTTCTATCTATATACTTGCCGTTACTTTCCATATTGCCTTGTTGAAAATAAGCGGCAAAACGATGCATATATTGATCATATGGTAAGATGGCTTCTGTGGAGGCATCATAAAAATTTCGATACCAAATGCCAATCAATGCCATAATTACCGGTATATTTTTATTGAATGCGGTTTGTCTGAAATGTAAATCAACTTCATGCCCGCCTTTAAGCATTTCTTCAAAATTTTCATAGCCAATTGTAAGGGCAATCGATAATCCAATTGCACTCCACAGGCTATACCTGCCTCCAACCCAATCCCAAAAAACAAACATGTTTGCAGGGTCTATTCCAAACTTTACCACTTCTGCTTCATTAGTGCTTAATGCTACAAAATGCCTGGCTATATATGTTTCATCTTTTGCAGTTTGTAAAAACCAATTCCTTGCAGTGTTAGCATTAGTCATGGTTTCTTGCGTAGTAAAAGTTTTGCTGGCGATTAAAAAAAGTGTTTCTTCTGTATTTACTTTTTTTAAGGTTTCAATAATATGTGTGCCATCTACATTACTTACAAAAAAAGCTTCTATACTGTCAAGTTTATAATGTTTTAAAGCTTCGGTAACCATTACAGGGCCAAGGTCGCTGCCTCCAATTCCAATATTGATGATGTATTTTATTTTTTTTCCGGTATAACCTTTCCAGGCGCCACTATGTATATCGGTACAAAATTTTTTCATCTGTTGCTGCACCTGCTTAATATCTGGCATTACATCCAAGCCATCTGAATATACAGGCTTACCCGAAAAATTCCTTAATGCAGTATGCAGTACTGCCCTGTTTTCTGTTTTGTTTATTTTTTCACCGCTAAACATGGCTTCTACTGCTTCTTTCAGTTTACATTCTTTGGCAAGCTCTAATAAAATTTCAAGAGTGTTTTCTGTAATCATGTTTTTTGAATAATCAAAAAGCATATCACCAAATTGTAAAGAAAATTTGCTGCCTCTTTCAGCATCTGTATTAAAAAGGTCTTTCATTTTTACGTTTTCAAACAACAGTTTGTGTTGTTGCAATGCCTGCCAGGCTTGCGTAGTGGTAGGGTTAACCGTAGGAAACATAACTATATAATTTTTTAGTTGATTACGAAGTTAAACTTTGTACATCATATTTGTTAAATGTTTAAAGCCTGGTTTAATACTATCCTTTTAATAACAAAAAGTATTTTAAAGTATAGATGTAGTTATTATTTTTTAAAAATACTGTTTAGTAGGAAGCGGATAAAACAATCTTAATATTTTAAGAAATATAGTAGAATAACAATACAATTTCAGTGAATAACTTTTATGCCATAATTATAGCTATTCATTTTAATCGTTTATATAATCAATTATACTCAATACAAATGGAATAAATACTATATTAAATTTGGCTCAAAAACTAATGTAATAGGCATTATTACTTTATTTGCTGTTCAATAATTTACATTGTATTTATATAAGTCATTAGCTATTAATTTTTAGTATGAATATTTACAAACAAAAATGTTTGTAAATTTTTTTTAAAAAAACCTTTAAAATTTTGATAAATCTCATTTTAAAAACTATCTTACGGCCATTATTTTTATGTTAAAGTTTAATTTTTGGACTTTGATTATAGAAGATAATAGTATAAAACATAGATGACTACAAGGTTTTAATACCTTTAATTAAAATTGTAACTGTCTGTTTTTTACAATATTGAATTTCCAAAATCCATTCGAAAAGCTAAATATCTTATACTAACCAAGTATTTAATTTTAATTTCTTTTTTTGTTATTTAACCATCAAACTGTTTTTATGAAAAGAATTATCCCCTTACTAATTTTACTGTTCTTTGTTTCCACGGGAGTTAAATCGCAGGATTTTAATTCGCCGGAAAACAAAAAATTAGGATTGAGTTTAGCTGGTACTAATATCGATGCTATTGGTATTTCTACTGAAGAAATGTCAGCAGCAATTGTATCCAGCTCGTTTGAAGATCCTTCTACAGGTATTCAGTACGTTTATCTGCAGCAGGGCTATAAAGGAATTCCCGTCTATAATCAAATGCTTGTATTAGCATTTAAAAACGGTAAGTTAATTTCTAAAGCCGGCTTTTTCGATCCAAGTATTGAAAAACTTATCAATGTAAGTTCTGCTGTTCCTGCTATTAATGCAGAAAGTGCAGTTCAATCTGCATTAAGCGACAGAGGCCTGCATGCCACTCAAATGGCTGTAGCAATAAACCGTAAAGATAACGGCCGTTTTGTAGAGTTTGGTAATATGGGAGTATCGCAGCAAAACATAACTGCTCAGTTATCATGGGTACCAAACGAAAAAACTAAAATTTATGAATTAGCCTGGCAGGTATATATTATACCTAAAACAACATCCGATTATTGGATGGTAAGGGTAAATGCTATGAACAATAGTATTTTAGGCATGGATAATTATACCAGTTATGATAATTGGGGTACTCCAGATTTAACTTCAAATTATCCTGCATTTTTAACTGGTCAATTAAAAGGTGGAGAAGGTTTAAATAACAACGAATTTGATTATAAAGCCAATAATGAAAAGGTATCAGAATATAATGGTCCTACATTAGCAGATAACGGCACGTACAGGGTAATACCTATACCTTACGAAGCGCCATCATTCATGCCAGGGGCTTCTACCACATGGCATGCTATAAGAAATAACCCTTGGGTTGATGCAACCGTTGCTAATGCCACTACTTTAAAATGGCATACTGGCGCAAGTAGTACCGATTATAATTATACACGAGGTAATAATGTTTGGGCATACCATGATAGAAATAACAATAACAGCGGAGATCCTTCCCGTTCAGCAACTTCTACTACTGCCCTACCTAACTTAACTTTTGATTTTACACCTGATTATACATTGGAGCCAACAGTTACATCTCCGGCTCCAAACCAACAATTCAATATTACCAACCTGTTTTATTGGAATAACCTTATCCATGATATTTTTTACGGATATGGATTTACAGAGGTAGGTGGTAATTTTCAGGATGATAATTTAGGACGTGGTGGTATAGGAAACGATCATGTAAATGCTGAGGCGCAGGATGGTAGCGGTAGTAATAATGCAAATTTCTCTACACCGGTTGATGGCGGTAGCGGAAGGATGCAAATGTACTTATGGACAGCTCCAACACCTGATAGGGATGGAGATGTGGACAATGGAATTATTATTCATGAACATGGACATGGAATAAGTATAAGAATTACTGGTGGCCCTGGTAATTCAAGTTGCCTTAACAATCAGGAACAAGGCGGAGAAGGCTGGAGCGATTATTTCGCACTAATGCTAACTCAAGACTGGTCAACAGCAACTGTAAATACTGGTTTTAACTCGCCAAGAGGTGTAGGAACTTATGCCTTAAACGAGCCACCAACAGGTGTTGGTATCAGGCCAACCAGGTATGGTACTAACTTTGCCGATAACCCATCAACTTATGCAAGCCTTCCTGGCCAGGTAGCACCTCATGGTGTAGGCTATGTATGGTGTACCATGTTATGGGAAATGACCTGGGAGTTGATAAACGAAATAGGAACAATTGATCCTAATATATATAACTGGAATGGTACAGGTGGTAACGTACGAGCATTACGCTTAGTAATGGAAGGCTTACGCTTACAACCATGTAGCCCCGGCTTTGTAGATGCAAGAAATGCTATATTAAGGGCAGATACTACTTTATTTGGTGGTATTTATTATTGCCCTATTATGAGAGCATTTGCAAGAAGAGGATTGGGTGTTAATGCTAACCAGGGATCATCAAACAATAAAAATGATGGTACCCCCGACTTTACAGGAGGTGGCCCGGTTATGACATTTACTCAAAGTGGAGCAGCTGGTGTACCTGAGTTACAAAACATTGTTTATACTCATACTGTAACTGCAGCATGTACAGCATTAACTAACTACTCTCTAAAGGATACCTTACCTACAAATGTAAATTTTGTAAGTGCAACCAATGGCGGTACTTATGATGCAGGTACCAGGGTAGTTAACTGGCCAGTTAACCTGGCAAATGGTGCAACAGGTAATTATGGCTTAACAGTTCAGATTGCAGCTGGAAGCTATTTCCCACCAGTTGTATTAATAAATGAAACTGTGCCTACAACAACGATTGATCCTTTCTGGACAACAGCTTCTACAACAGCTAATGTTTGGATAGCACATAATACCAGAAGCCATAGTGCACCTAATTCATTCTTTACTCCTAATGCAGGTTTAGTTTCTGATCAAACAATAGCAACAACTAATAGTTTTGCTATCGGTGCCACACCTCCGGAACTTAATTTCTGGCATTGGATAAATTCTGAAAATAATTTTGATGGAGGAGTTTTAGAAATAAGTACTAATGGAGGAACGACATGGAGTGATATTGGAGAAAGTAACTTTATTCAAAATGGATATACAGCAACAATTAGTAGTTCATTTGGAAACCCACTTGCCGGAAGACGTGCATGGTCAGGGAATGGAGGGTCATTTAAAGAAACAAAAGTAAATCTTGCACCGTACGCTAACCAAGCTACTGTTAAACTCCGTTGGAGGTTTGGTTCGGATAATAGCGTTTCATCTACAGGTTGGAACTTAGATGACATCAGCGCACAAACAATTGCTGTTGTTAACCTGCGTTCAAGCTTATTTAATGCTGCAAATGTGAGGGTTGATTACAGAGATACAGTAACAGTGATTTTGCCACCTAATGCAACACCGCCAACTGTAACGATTAACCAGGCAGCAGCACAACCAGATCCTACAACAGTATCACCAATTAACTTTACAGTTGTATTTGATCAGGCTGTAACCGGTTTTGCTACAGGTGATGTTACATTGAGTGGAACAGCCGGTGCTACAACTGCTATTGTATCGGGTAGCGGCGCTACTTATAATGTAGCTGTATCTGGTATGACATCAAGCGGAACTGTAATGGCTACTATTCCGGCCAATGTTTGTACCAATACAAATGGCGACCAAAACCAAGCTTCTACAAGTACAGATAATACAGTAACATTTACTTTATTACCCCCACCAACAGGTTGTATAACTACTGTAAGTTATACTGGTCCAGCAGTTGCAATTCCTGATGCCACAGCAGCAGGAGTTAATATACCTTTAACTGTATCTGGAGTTGGAACAATTGCCGATCTTAATTTTAAATTGGTTCCAACAGCTGGAGGTACTTGTAATAATACAGCAGGCAACCTTTTCTCTTCAGTTGACCATACATGGAACGGTGATTTAATTTTCAGGCTAACTTCTCCTTCAGCAACTACGGTTACTTTAATTAACAGGAGAGGAAGTGGAGGCAATAATTTCTGCGCTGTAACACTTGATGATGATGGAGGTTACCCTGCTACTTCTACAATGCCAATAACAGGTGGTATTAATGGAAATTTTGCTCCGGAAAATCCATTATCAGCTTTTGATGGCCAAAATGCCAATGGTGTTTGGACATTAAATGTAAGCGATAATGCAGGTGGTGATTTAGGTAATGTAAGAGGCTTTGCACTTGAATTTACAACTGCATTACCAACTGTTAACCCTGTTCCAAACGATACTGTTTGTAATAATTCTGCTGCCGGACCATATACATTTACAAGTCCATCAGCAGGAGCTACTTTTAGCTGGACAAACAGTGATCCTTCTATAGGACTTGCAGCCAGTGGTTCTGGTAATATAGCTGCATTTACTGCAACTAATGCAACAACTGCACCTGTTACTGCTACAGTAACTGTAACACCGGTTGTAAATAATATAATAAACATTACAGGTAGTTTAGCTGCAGGGGATGGTACAATAACCGGTGGACGAATAAATAGAAATGCTGTTGCATCTACTTGCGCCACTCCAAAAGTATTTCCTGGTACTTTAGGTTCAGGTCCATATTTTTATGATTCTTACACTTATACAAATACTACTGGCGCTGCCCAGTGTGTATCAGTAACATATACCAGGACTGGCGCTTCAGGACAAGTACATGTAACAGCTTATGCCGGAAGTTATAATCCAACTAACCAGGCAACAAATTACCTTGCTGATGGTGGTAATAGTTCTGCCGGAGCTCCTGTAACATTCTCTTTCAATGTTGCAAATGGTGCAACAATTGTGTTTGTTGCATTTGAACCTAATATTAATGAAGCTTGCCCGGGTTATTCTTTAGCAATTACAGGAATGACACCAGGTTGCCCAGGAAATCCTTCAACATTCAATATTACTGTTAATCCAACACCAACAGTAAATGCAGTTCCAAATCAAACTGTATGTAAAGGATCATTAACAGCACCTGTTAACTTTAGTGGTTCAATTGCAGGAACAGTTTATAACTGGACAAACAGTGCACCTACAATTGGTCTTGCAGCAAGTGGAACTGGTAATATACCTGCGTTTATAGCAGATAATCCTACTAATGGTCCATTGGTTGCAACGATAACAGTTACTCCTGTTTATACAATCAATAACTATACATGCTCAGGAACGCCAGTTAGTTTCACAATAACTGTGAATGAAAACTTACCATTAGTGGTAACTGCTGTTCCAGGAACAACTTTATGCGAAGGCGACCCTGCTTTGTTAACTGTTTATAATGCTACTGGATTAGCTTCAGTTGCTTTAACGCAGTCAACTTCAACTACCATTGTTACTAACAACTCTGTTTCATGTAATGCCGGTGGATTGCATACTGATAACAGCTACTGGAGAGCTTATAATTTAGCTCCATTGGCTTTGCCATCTGCTTTAACAGTAACTAATGTAAGTTTTGGAATTGAGCAGGCATCAGGCGGTGGCCAACCGGTTACAGTTAGGTTATATACCCAAACTACCGGTACATTCCCAGGCGGTACCCGAACATTGGTAGGTACGCAGGGGGCAACAGTTCCAGATCAAAATGGAACAATATTTACCGTAAACTTTTTAACACCAGTAGTTGTACCAAATACAGCTGTGTTAATTGTTGAGTTATTTACTCCAAGCGGACAGGCAACAGGTAAATCATTCTTTATAGGAAGTAATACTGCTCCTCAAACAGGGCCTAGCTATTTATCTGCTGCGGCTTGTGGTGTTACCACACCAACGGATGTGGCTGCAATTGGGTTCCCTAATATGCATATTATATTAAATGCCGGAGGTACTGTTTTAGGTGCTGGCGGTATTGCCACTGGTACTTTCTTATGGAGTCCTGCAGCCGGTTTAAGTTCTACAACAGGCAACCCCGTAGCCGCTTCACCAATGGTTACTACTACTTATAAAGTGGTTCGTACCACTGCAGCCGGATGTAAAGATTCAGCTAATATCACATTAACAATTAATCAACGTCCTAGGGTTACAGCAAACCCTGTAAGTACAACAAACTGTTCTGGTACTACAGCAACCTTTACTGTTGCCGGTGTAGGAACAGCCCTTTCATATCAATGGCAGGTAAGTACAGCAGGTGTTGGTGGTCCATGGGTGAATGTAACCAATGCAGCGCCTTATTCAGGAGCAACAACAGCA
>Ga0138256_10001603_pt1 | contig 24415 bp, 14 predicted proteins | sample KNB2016incub_MG_FD_105486 | JGI IMG/M metagenome (GOLD analysis project Ga0138256, IMG submission 105486) | Active sludge microbial communities from wastewater in Klosterneuburg, Austria - KNB2014incub_MG | ecosystem: Engineered > WWTP > Activated sludge > Unclassified | place: Austria...
AACTCTGATTCACCTTTTTAATAGTCTCCCTAATATTGGATGAATAATAGAAGCCATACGCATGGACATGTTTATATGCCTTGGCAATAGCATCACCACCTTCTGATTTATCTAAATAGGAAGAAGCCCCTAAAGACAAAGCCTTAAGTACGACAGAGGGGTTATTTAAAAAGGAAAGTGAAATGATTTTAGGTTCTTCTTGGTAATTAAACCGATCTAAAAAAGCTAAACCATCCACAACAGGCATCTGAATACCAAGGGAAATAATATCTGATGTTGAATGATTTAATAAATCAAATAATTCCTGACCATTTTGGGCTTCATTTACAATCTTTACTGAATAGTTGTTTTCAAATAATTTTTTTACACCCCATCGGAATAATTTATGATCATCAACAATTATTATTGTGGTAACGGGGGGAAAAACATCCTTCTTTAATACTGTACTCAAATTCCTTGTTTCCTTTCCGCCCGGGGCTTTTATATGCTCCTGAATAAAATAGAAAAGTTTATATAATTGAGATATTAAACCGATTTTTTCACTTCTGCTCTCGCACTCTTTGAAATTCTTTTTTAAAGCATGAATATAATACGCGATAGCTTTCACTATGAGCGATTTTTCATAGGGCAAATGATGACTATTTTGAGTTGTTTTAGATTTAAGATGTTTAAAATGAAAAACCGTGTTTGCTATAACTATTTCTGCCAGACATAAGCAGCTTTTAGTATTTGATTCCCAGCAATCAGGAAGCTCTTTGCGTTCTTTGTAATGTTCGATTCTGAATATGGATAACTGCAAATTAATTTTTTGGCTTAATTGCCAGTTTTTGTCATAATCTATAGTGCTATAATATTTTTGTAATGCTATAAAGTCAATTGTAGGAACAGCTTGCCTTGTCCAATTGTAGTTTATTTCAAAATGCTTTATCAATCCTGAAATAAACCAGAGTTCAGATTTTACTTTTTCAGTTTCATAATCAAATAGTTTATAGTTGATAAATACTAAAAGGGCACTAATGCCCCAATATATGTATTCTATAAATGACAATAAACGCGCCCCTTTTGGAGTATCAGGAATAAATACAGACACTTCTTCCCAAAATTCATTTCCATTCTCTCCTTCACTTAGACGATCGAAGTCTTTTATTCCTCCATCAATAAATAACTCACCAAATTGGTTAATTATCACTTGATTTTTAATTAATGAAATAAAAAAAAGACCAACGACGATTAAAAAAATGGAATCTATCCACGCTTTTGGATTGTGCCTTTCAGGTAATAAAATTTCTCTTTTGTAAATAATTATTGATAAGAATGTAATTATGATTGCTGCGGGTATTATAAATAAGGGCTTTAGTAATAGAATATAACCCCCAATAATAATTAACACCAGGTTTAGTATCGGTAAAAACAGATCTGACTTTAATATTTTATTTATTGCTTTTATAGACATGTTAGGATAAAAATAATACTATCAATTTTCAACACTCAATATCTCAATATAATTCTCCTGCATACCCACTTTGACGACATCTCCGACCTTCTGGCCTTGTATTGCAACTCCAAGCAAGGATTTATAAAATACATTTTGGATATTACCTGTTTTTTCTTTTTTTAAACGTTCATCAATAACGAGATTTATGGTCATCTCTTGTTGAGTGTTTAAATAGCGAAATTTTACCCTGCTCTGCTTATTGATTCGACCCGTTTCAGCTATTTTTTCCAGCGGCTCTTCAACAGTTAAAATAGTTTCTGTATCCTCGACTTTATTCTTTACTACATGTCGTTCTGGCTTTTTTACAACTATATTGTTCTTGAAGGCGAATGAATAGTCGGTACTTGATTCATTGCTTACAGATCCTTTTTCAACAATCTGTTCAATAAACTTCAAAATTTTATTTTCTTCTCTTGACTGATTTCGCCACCAGTTGGTACTCCAGATTCTGTGGAACACAAATCCATGATCTTCAAGGATTCTTTGTCGGTGTAAGTCATATAAATAGGCCTCTTCGCTTGAGTGATACTTAGCGCCATCACATTCGATTGCAATTTTGGGTATACCAGCAATACCGGAATCAAATACAATATCAATTCTGAAACCGGCATATTGTAGTTGTGCTATTAATTTTTCAGTTCCATATTTGCTAACAAGGAATTGATAGACCTCCTCTTCAAATGGAGATTCCAAATCCATTCCACGAAACGTATCAAATGATACAGATACACTTGTATTTTCTGCAAGCGCAGTTAAAACCGCAATCCTTCCTTCATTATCTTGTTCACTTACTGCTTTTGCATAAGCAAGATACGAGAAGAGAATAGCTCTTTTATTATTCGCTTTTTCGGTAACGAGGTAGCTTTTATACTCTAAAAACACCTCTTCCGGAATTGAACTACACATGTAGATTTTATACTTCGCACGTGTAATAATTACATTCAGCAGCTTATAGCCTTTGGAGTAGTTTAATGGACCAAAACGATGGGCGAACTTTCCATCTTTATTAGGACCATATGTTGTAGATAATATTATAATGTCCCGCTCGTCTCCCTGAATGTTCTCAAGGTTTTTTATGAAAAGCCCGTTTTGTTCCAGCTCCTGGATTTTCTTATCAAATTCCGTGTATTTAGCCAGTTTTCTTCGCTCACTTATCTTTGTTTTGATAAGGTCACGTTGAGTTATATTAAAAGTGGCAACTCCTACGCTTGGATAGTTTCCGTCGGGAAGCCGCTGAATGTTTTTTTCAATAATTTCTAACACCATTTCAGCCTCTGCCTCGTTTGTGTGTTCTGAAAATGTGCCGTCCACAGGAATGTAAGAGATCGGGGTGTACTCAAAGGTATTTGGCAGGGGCTTCAACCGTTGATTATAGAAAGCAAAATTTGAGAAATCAATCAGATAAGGATGTCTTGATCTGTAATGAAAATCCAGGTATCTTTTATTGAAGTCTAACTCTGTTCCAAATTCAAGTAACGAATCACAACCCAGCAAAATGTCATTTATGTCAACCCCGCGTACCTTCAACTCTTCTTCTTCCAATTCTTCTTCGTCTTCTGCGGAACCGTCAAATATTTTAGAAAAATAATTTGAGGGTGGCATCTGGTGTTCATCACCAGCGATAATGATTTGTTTTCCTTTTAACAAAGCGGGTAAATTATCTTCCAACCTGAGCTGACTGGCTTCATCAAACAGGACAATATCAAAGTATTGATTCATTCCCTTAAAAAGCGTACTGGCAACATCAGGTGTAGTTAAAACTACAGGAAAAAAAGTGGTAAATAAATCACTGTCATACTGTACGATCTGCCGGAGAGACAAACGTTTAAAATTCGGACTACTTTTTTTATTATATAGATTTTCTACTGAGAGATTTTTATTAAAACGAAATTCATTGCATGCCTGCGTTTGTTTGGCAAACCAGTGATGTTTAATGAAGTTTAATTGTTCATTTCCAAGTGCACTAAAGTTGGTATCAAAGTCTGTATAATCCTGATCATCGGACGGTAAATTATTATCAGAATATTTTAATAGTAATTTGTTTAAGTAAATTGAACGAAAGCACTTAACCCAGTTCTTTTTACCTGATAATTTACCGGTAATCACTTTTAAAGCGGGAGGTAAACCATTAAAGTAATTAAACCAGCTATATTCAATTTTAAAATAGTCCTCTTCCCCGGATAGATAGTCCTGCTTTTGCTTAATAAAACGCATAAGTTCATCAAGGAAATCATGAAGATTAGTGAATACCCACCCCCCTTTTTTCCAACTATCATTTTTAACCCTTGCGTGAAGCTGTGTAGCACGATCGATTAATACAGGGAAAGTTGCAAGTCCACTCAGTCTTGTATTCTCACTTTCAATTTTCTGTTCATTAAATTCAGACTTGAGACTTTCGCTGAATGTTTTTTGTTGGCTGTTAAGGGTTTCTTTTAAGCCAGCGATTAATTCGTCGTTTTGGATGATATTGTCAGTAAATTCAATTGAGCTTTTAATATTATTAGCCCGTTTTAATGATTCAGTAAGCAAATTGTATGCATCTGCTATTTGTGACCGATAAGAGCTAAATGTATTTTTAATTTCAGCAAGTAATTCCTTTTCATCGAACTTATGATCCAGTAATGTAATTAGCTGCTTAATTCCAGTAAGAAAGTTGTCTGTTATATCTGTTTTAAGTTTTTTCAACCCAAGATCGTGGAATACCGTTTTATAAACACTTTCTCTGGATTTATGTTGCTGTTCTAACTGGCTGAAATAATGCTCTGTTTCCTGTAGCTTATTGTTCAGCTGGCCTTCAAATGAAGCTGGTTTAATTTCTGAAAAGCCAAAGGTGGCATATTGAAAATCTGAAATCAGGGTATGTAGTTCTTTATTTACCTGAATGGCCTTCTTGTGTTTGGGTAAAAAGACAGCAAGGATTTTAAAGAACGTACTATTGACTTTATTATCGTCTTTATAATGTTGAAGAGCAACATTCTCTGTTAAAACAGATTCTATAAGTGTCTGGTGTTGCTTTATTATTTCATATTCCCTGGTGTACTTTGACAATTTCCAGCTTGTGTACTTTTTCTCCTGGTCTGTGTATACGTTTTCGTATTCACCAAGAATGGTTTTCACTTGATTAATGCCAGTTAGTATTTCATTCTTTTCTGTTGTAAATTCATTATTTCGTAAATCAAAATACTGTTGTTCAGTTAAGGACTCCAGTTTTTTCAATGTCTCTATTTCATTCAAATAATGCGAACAATCGGTTTCTAATGATTTTTCAAGTTCAAAAAGATTTGGATGTGAAAATTTCTCCGGATGAAGAAAAGACAAGCCCTGATGTGGTTCCCATTTATAATAAAGTGATTCAGCTTTCTCTATCAGACCGGAAAACGAAACATATTCCGTATAATCATAACTAAATATATTTTCTGTTACTTCATCTTTAAAGGCAATTCCCGTGTTTTCCTTTAATAACATTCCAACCACCTGGGTCCAGTTTTTAGAACCAAGAATTTCAGCAGCAAGTTTTTTGTGTTTTTGATTGAGTGAATTGATAAGTTGCTGGATCGGACTCAATATCGCCTCAAGGTTCTCTTTTCTCGAAACATAATTTATACTTCTGTAATTGGAGTTATCTGTTCGTACTCTTACAGACTCAACTACAGTTTTACGATCAGTATTAATTTCTTTTATTAAAGTGCAAAACAGTCCAAGATCTTTGCTGATTAAAGATTTGTGTAAAACATCAAGTGCAGTCTTCTTTTCACATACAACAATGGTCTTTTTATTGTTTTCCAAGGCATTAATCAAAATAGCCGTCAATGTCTGACTTTTTCCGGTTCCAGGAGGTCCCTGGATCAGAATGTTTCGCTTTGATTTTATTGAACTAAGTACTCCCTGTTGTGTAGGGTCTGTTTCCACAGATGTGATCGTCTGAAAACCTTCATTTGGGTATTCTCCCAATGGAATTGAATACCCTTCCAGGGCTAGTAAATTTTCATAGTCCTTTATAATATTTTGTTTTTGGACTTCAAAAAGTGAAAACAATCCCGAAAATTCTATAAATGAATTTGTGGAATTAAGGGGTAACTTTTCATAGTATGGCTTATCTTTTATAAAGTGTAGATCATTAAGCCCCATATTCAGATCATCAATTATACCCGGAGAAACTGAAGGATTAATTTTAGATAATAAATCAGCACAAATGTTGATTAGCTCTGCTTTATCAATCAAACCATCTTCTAAAATATCATTCGATAATTGATCAATTTCAACATCTATATCATTTCGTAAATGGTTTAGAAGTACTTCATTTAAGAAAACCGGGTCTTCTTCAGAACGCACTATTTCCCAGGTATTAAATTCTTTGGTTGTCCGGATTTTTAAAGACCAAATAAGGACAGGAGCTACTGTTAATTTACTGTCTTGTTTATCTCTACGTACAAGTATCGGGAATCCAAATCCGAATGTATTGATACCTTTTTCTGACTCAATCGTTTCTGTCTGATTTATCAGGTTATCTAATGCGCTGGTTATTTTTGTCAGTTGGACTTTTTCCTCGTCGAAAAGGGTGTTTAAATCTGGTACATTATCTTTCCAGGAGATTCTGAATTTAAAGTTTTTATCAGACAACAATTGGTTCAGAAATCGTTTCGGTAAGTCAGTGTCAATATGACTGAGCCTGAAAAAGTCAAACTTGTATCTTGATCGTTGTGGTATTGCATTCAGATGTACGCCTCTTCTGTTTCCAACTTTCAGCCTTTTTTGTAATTCTGATAATAGCCCTTTACTTAATTCCATTTTAGAACTTCTTATTATGTACAGATTAAATTTACCCAATAAAGGGATTGCATTTACTCAATTGAACTTTCTTTCCATTACGGTTACGGAAAATGAGCACAATATCTTAAACTCTTTTTATGCTTGCAATAACCCTTTTATGGTATAGGCAATACAGATTTCCTTTCTTACCTTAGTGTATTGACCTTCAGGCAACCGTGAACCAAAACCCCGAACAAAAGGCACGCGACCAGATCGATGCCGCCCTTATCCAGGCCGGATGGCTTATCCAGGACAAAAACAAACTGAACTTGTCCGCCGGAACAGGTATTGCTGTCCGGGAGTACCAGACCGATATAGGCCCAGCAGATTATGCGCTTTTTGTGAATAAAAGAGCTGTAGGTATTATTGAGGCCAAGCGGGCAGAAGAAGGGGTACGCCTCACAGCCCACGAAGACCAATCCGAAGGCTACGCCTCTGCCAAACTCAAATACCTCAACAACGAAAAACTCCCCTTTGTATACGAGAGTACGGGCGAACTGACCCGCTTTACCGATTTCCGGGACCCCAAACCACGGAGCCGGCCGGTTTTCAGTTTTCACCGGCCTGAGACTTTTGCGGAGTTGGTGGCCCAGGAGAAAAGCCTGCGGAAAAGATTGCTGGATATACCCGCGCTGCCGATTAGCGGACTGCGGGATTGCCAGATCACGGCTATCAATAACCTCGAACAATCCTTTAAAGACGCCCGCCCCAAGGCCCTGATCCAAATGGCTACGGGTTCGGGAAAGACCTTTACGGCCATCACGTTTATATACAGGCTGCTGAAGTTTGCCAAAGCCAAACGGGTGCTGTTCCTGGTGGATACCAAAAACCTGGGCGAACAGGCGGAACAGGAGTTTATGGCCTATGTGCCGAATGATGATAACCGGAAGTTTACGGAACTCTATGGGGTGACCCGGCTGAAAAGCAGTTTTATCCCGGCCGATAACCAGGTCTATATCTCCACCATTCAGCGGATGTATTCGATCCTGAAGGGGACCGATCTGGATGAAAGCGCCGAAGAAGCCAACCCGAACGAATACCAGCAAAAGGAAGCACCCCCGGTGAGCTATACCGAGAAAGTGCCGCTGGAGTTTTTTGATTTTGTGGTGATCGATGAGTGCCACCGCAGCATCTATAACCTGTGGAAACAGGTGCTGGACTATTTTGATGTGTTCCAGGTGGGACTGACGGCCACACCGGACAACCGGACTTTTGGCTATTTTAACCAGAACCTGGTGAGCGATTATGGCTATGAAAAAGCGGTGATCGACGGGGTGCTGGTGCCGTATAATGTATTTACCATTGAGACGAAGATCACGAAGCAGGGGAGCAAGATCTCGATGGGCGAGAAAGTGGACAAGCGCGAACGCCTCACCCGCCGCAAATTCTGGGAGAGCGTGGATGAGGATATTGAATACAGCGGCAAACAGCTGGACAATGATATCGTAAACCCCAGCACCATCCGTACCATCATCCGGGCGATAAAGGATAACCTGCCATCGATATTCTCGGACCGGCTGGATCCGGAGGGAAAGTTTGAGGTACCCAAGACCCTCATCTTTGCCAAGACCGACTCCCATGCCGAAGACATAATTGACATAGTAAGGGAGGAGTTTGGTGAGGAGAATAAATTCTGTAAGAAGATCACTTACCGGAGCGAGGAAGACCCCAAGAGTGTGCTCAGCCAGTTCCGCAACGACTATTATCCCCGCATTGCGGTAACGGTGGACATGATCGCCACCGGTACCGATATCCGGCCGCTGGAAGTGCTGGTCTTTATGCGGGATGTGAAGAGCCGGAGTTATTATGAGCAGATGAAGGGCCGCGGCACCCGCACCTGTTCGCTGGAACAGTTAAGGGCCACGGGTACGCCCTCGGCGAAGTTCACCAAGGATCATTTTGTGATCATTGATGCCATTGGTGTGGAGAGCAGTCAGAAAACTGACAGCCGTCCGCTGGAGAAAAAACCCGGCATGAGCCTGAAGGACCTGTTGCAAAATGTAGCCCTTGGCAATACCGACGAAGATATCCTGACCACCCTTGCCAACCGCCTCATCCGCCTGGACAAACAGATCAACGAGAAAGAAAAAATGGCCTTCGCCGAAAAAGCCGGCGGCCATACGATAAACCATGTGGTAAAGCAATTGCTGAATGCACACGATCCTGATACCATAGAAAGCATAAAGTCAAACTTAAGAAGTCAAAATCCAGATATATCTCCGGTTGCCTTTGACTTGCAACTCGCAGCTCGTCACTCGCAGCTTATCGAAGAAGCTATCTCAGTATTCAACTCTCCCGACCTCAGAGATTACATCGTAGACGTCCGCAAAAAATACGACCAGGTGATCGACACCGTCAACATCGACGAGCTCACCAATATCGGTTGGGTAAAAGACCAGCAAGCAGCCGCCGAACTCACGATCAGCAATTTCACCGCCTGGATCGAAGCCCATAAGGACGAGATCACCGCGCTGCAGATCTTCTACGACCAGCCCTATCGCCGCCGGGAACTGACCTATGCCATGATCAAGGAGTTGTATGAAAAGCTGAAGCTGGAACAACCACTCCTGGCCCCATCACATGTATGGCGAGCATATCAGCAACTGGATGTCACCCTGAGCGCGTCGAAGGGGGCAAAGAATGAACTCATCGCCATGGTAAGTCTGATACGTAAGGTATGTGGTATTGACAACACCCTGCAACCTTACGATAAAACAGTCGACAAGAATTTCCAGGCCTGGGTCTTTAAAAAGCAGGCCGGTACCACCACCAAATTCACCGAAGATCAGATGATATGGCTCCGGATGATCAAGGACTATGTGGCGGCCAGTTTCCACCTGGAGAAAGATGATTTTGAACTGGATCCTTTTAATAAGAACGGGGGACTGGGAAGAATGTGGCAGTTGTTTGGGGAGAGGACGGAGGAAATTATTAATGAGTTGAATGAAGTATTAGCTGCTTAATATGAATAAAAATAAACCACAAAACCTTAGCAAGTTTAAGTTTAGCAAGAACCTCGAAATCGGTTCTCCTGATGCTGAAACAGATAATATATTGATGAAAGCTTTTATCGAGAACGATGCATTAAAAGCTTTATTAGACATGCAAAATCAAAGATCAATAATTATTGGTAGAACAGGTAGTGGTAAGTCTGCCTTAATTAAATACATAGAAAATACACAAGACAAGGTTACTCGGATTGAGCCAGAAGCAATGTCTCTGAGATATCTTGTAAACTCAACTATTCTAAGTTATTTTAGAACACTTGGCATTAATTTAAATTTTTTTTATAAGGTACTGTGGAAGCATGTTTTTATTGTTGAATTATTAAAACAATATTTTGGCGATAATGAACCAAGAAAGCAAAATGTAATAGAGCAAATAGCAGAAAAATTCAGAGAAAAGTTCGGGAAAACAAACCCTAAAAAGGAACAAGCCGTAAAATATTTAAAAAACTGGAGTAAAGATTTTTGGGCAAATACTGAGCATAGAATTAAAGAATTAGAGTCTAGTGTTCAGGAAAAGTTTACAAACGAAACAGGGTTTAGTATTCAAGAATTATTGAAAGTAGGTTTTAAGACTGAGGATGAAGAGAAAAAGAGGGTTCTTACTGAAGTTAAAAATAAAGCTGAAAAAATAATTAATGAATCACAAGCGGATGAAATATTTGAGATTATTAATATAATGAAATCTGAGTTTTTTGTTGACAATCACCGAAAACATTTTATTATAATTGATGATTTAGATAAAGAATGGATACCCTCTGATTTAAGATACGATATGATTGGCGCAATGATTGAGGTAATAAAAGAATTTCAATATTTTAATGGTGTAAAAATAGTAATCTCCTTAAGAGATAATTTGTATCAATTAATATTTTCTGGTTTTAGGCATAAAGGTGGACAAAGAGAAAAATTCAAACCACTCTATGTGAATATGGAATGGACAGTGGAAGACTTAAAAATATTCTTAGAGAAGCGATTGGAAGTAGTAACAGATAGAAATATATCTGTAAAAGCGGCTTTTGATAATATGTATAAGGGCCGTGTTTCCGGTTTTGAATATATGATTGATAGAACATTTAGACGTCCTCGAGATGTCATTTCATTTGTAAATGCGGCAATCGAGAACGCTGATAATAAGACATATTTTAGTTTAGATATAATTAAGAAAGCTGAAATATATTATTCGAAGGACAGGATACAAGCAATTGAAGATGAATGGGGTGAAAATTATGGTGAATTAAGTGAAGTATATAAATTTTTATATGGTAAATACAATGGCTTTAGGCTTAAAAACATAAAGGAAGACGAATTTGCAAGTATTTATTTATCAGAAACCCCAGAAAGAATATTTAAAGGTGATTTACTCACACTTGTCCAAAAATGGAAAAAGGATGAAATAAAGTTTGGCGCTTTTATTAAAGAGTTAATCTATATGTTGTATTTTATAGGTATTCTAGGATTGAAAAAAAGTGCGAATTATCCAGTTTCTTTTTTTTACGACAAGGAAGTTGACATTACAGTTAACGATATTAATAATGATTGCAAAATATATGTCCATAAAGCCTTCTATTCAGCACTAAAAATTAATACAAAAGAACTTGAAGCAGATGAATATTAGAACCGTAGACGGAAATGAGAATAGAACTCATAGTAAGTGGGAAATTGTAAAACTTGCTGATGTGTGTAATATTATTAGCGGGAAGAATCAAGCAAAAGTTATAAACTCAAAAGGTAAGTATCCTATATATGGAAGTAGTGGGATATTTGGATATGCTAACGACTATCTTTGTGAACCCGGTACTACAGTAGTAGGTCGAAAAGGAACAATAAATAGCCCAATTTATGTAAATACGAGGTTCTGGAATGTTGATACAGCTTTTGGCTTATCTCCGAAAGAAAATTATAGTAGTAAATTATTATACTATTTCTGTCTTTGTTTCAATTTTAAGGCATTAGATAAAAGCACTACCATACCAAGTTTGGCAAAACGTGATTTACTGGAAATTGAAATTCCATTGCCGCCAATTGAAATACAAAATAAAATCGTCTCCAAAATCGAAGAACTCTTCTCTGAATTAGACAAAGGCATTGAAAACCTGCGCCTCGCACAGCAGCAGCTGAAAAGCTACCGGCAGGCGGTGTTGAAATGGGCGTTTGAGGGCAGGTTGACAAGAGAATGGAGACGACAGCACGGTAATTTCGCTTCAGGAAAGGACGTGCTCAAAAACTTGCATAAGGGAAAGGAGAAATTTGCAAAAAACAATGGAGGAAAGTCAAAGCCTGTTTTGGAAATTACAGAGGAAGAATTAGAAGAGTTATTTGAAATTCCCAAAGAGTGGGAATGGGCTAGAAATGAAGATTATCTTTTTGAAGTCAAAGATGGAACCCATGACACTCCTAAATACCTAAAGGCAGGTATTCCTTTTATTACCCAAAAAAATATAAGAGAGCAAGGGTTGGATTTTACCAACATACAATTTATTTCAAAAGAGGATCACAATAAGTTTTACCAAAGGTCAAATGTAGCGAAGGGAGATATCTTAATATCTATGATTGGTCACAACAGGGGAATGACGGCAATTGTAGATACTGACATAGTTTTCAGTATTAAAAATGTAGGCCTATTTAAATTCCTTCCCAAATTGCAATCAAACAAGTTTAGTTTCTATTATTATCAATCAAGGATCGGACTAAGTATAGTGTTGAAAAAGTCAAAAGGAGGGGCACAGCCTTTTATTGGATTAACTGAATTAAGAAATTGGCCAGTTGTTGTCTGCTCATTTGATGAACAAAATAAAATTGTTCAGTTAATTGAAAACCGCCTTAGCGTAGCCGACAAAATGGAGGAAAGTATTAACCAAAGCCTAGAACATGCAGAGGCGTTGAGGCAGAGTATTTTGAAGAAGGCGTTTGAGGGAGAACTAGTTTAAAAGTAATGTCAGAACAAGATACCATAAAAAAACTGCGGGCAAACTATGGAAATGAAATCATTAATGTATCGTTTCTTCCCAGACCATATTGTCCGGGCGGTATTGAAAACGTAAAAGCAATTTATCTGGGATGCGATCCTTCAAACAAACATTCCAATGAGTTGCCGTTTGTATTTGCGCATGAAAGTGGACTTACTGTATTTAATCGTTTCATTAATGCTCATACAGAACAGCTAAGGGAAATTGGATTAAGCTGGCATTGCGTTTATACTCAAAACCTTTGTCGCAGCTACTTCGATAAGGAGACTTCTGCCAATAGAAAGCTTTGGAAAAGGGTGGTTAATGAGTATTGGATAGAGGCACTGAAATCAGAATTGACGATTTTCCCGTCATCAATCCCAGTTTTTCTTACTGCACAAATACTACTCGAAGTGCTAGCATCCAACGGGTATGAGACGATAAATGCACCTGACTTTTATCAGTGTAATGTTTCTATTCCTGTGCCTGCTGAAAGTAGTAAGCTTGGTCGTAGACTGATTCCGCTATATCGGGGCAAGAGCCCGAAATTTGAGATTTCATATCACCTGAAAAATAAAGAATGGGATCAATACCGTAATTCAATCATTAACATTTTGAAATGATCCCTTTAGGCTATTTCTAAATAATATTTTAATCAAATGAGTGCGTTATTTACTAGACTAACCTTTAATGAGAATAACTGGATAACTCCTTCGGGCCATCCCTGGAAGAAAAGATATCAGGGAAATAAGGGGGTTCCATACGAAAATCAATATGGATTTGGGCATGAAGAATGGTTATTTAATACCAGGTATCTTATAAATGATTACCAATATGGATATAGCCGGGGTTTAGGAAGATTTCATTGTGAAAATAATATCGTTGATATTGTTCACTTTTATACAGTCAAAAAGGAGAGCGGAATTCGAAATGTTTTTTACTTGGGTTATATCAAAAATTTGGAACTTTTGGAGGACTGGTCTAATATTGATTCTAGTGTTGAAGTGAGTATTAATCTTTGCAAAGATGAAACAATTAATGAAGTAGAGCGATGCGGCGCTGACATTGATGGACTAATAAAAGACCCGTATAAACCAGTTTTTCGGTTTAAGCTAAATGATGCCGTTATTCTTGATCAGCCGATGTATATCCCGGGTTTTCCTTTAAAGAAGTATAAGCGATTTCAGCCTTATGTTCTGACTAATGAAATACAAAGACTTTTTGCCAAACCGGAAACTACAACTAAAAATGAAGCTTTCGTCTTTAAAAGCGGTAAAGCTTCACAAACAGAACGATTTAACCAGATAAGAGTAAAAGGTAAAAGTGAGGTGATTAAATTACATAGCAAGATCATTGATGAACTTGAGATATTTCTTCAACCCAATTACTCACTTGCTAAAGGTAATATTTCAATCGAGAAATCACGCTTCAAAGGCAATATTGCTGATGTTGTTACGCAGGAGCAAAAGCTTGTAATTTCCTTATATGAAATTAAAACCTCTGTTGTCGCAAGAAGAAATATACGTGAAGCAATAGGGCAACTATTAGATTATGCCTCACATTGTAATCCGTTTAAAGTGAAAACTCTTTTTATAGTTTCGCCTTGTAAATTGATAAAAAACGATATCGGGTTTCTAAAATCTTTGAAAAAAGTTATTTCGTTTCAAATAAAATATATTGAATACAGTAGCATAAATACACCAAGGTTTATTAGTTATGAATAGTAATACAACAGGCATAGTTTCCAAAGTATGGGCCTTCTGCAATACCCTCCGCGACGACGGTGTTGGCTATGGAGATTATCTTGAACAACTCACCTATTTGCTTTTTCTGAAAATGGCCGATGAGTACAGCAAACCACCCCATAACCGGAAAATGCCCATTCCTGCCAAGTATAATTGGGTAACCCTGACCAATAAAAGCGGAGATGAACTGGAAGTACATTATAATAATCTCTTAAGGGAGCTGGGTAAGGAGAAAGGCATCCTGGGTCAGATATTCACTAAGAGTCAGAATAAGATCACCGATCCGGCAAAGCTGTACAAACTGATTGCCCTGATCAACGCGGAGCAATGGGTGTTGATGGGGGTAAAGGATAAGGGTGATATCTATGAAGGCCTGCTGGAAAAGAACGCCGAAGACACCAAGAGCGGTGCCGGACAGTATTTTACCCCACGTGCTCTGATCAAATGCATGGTTGAATGCCTGCAACCCGAACCCATGAAGACCATTGCCGACCCGGCCTGTGGTACCGGGGGCTTCTTCCTGGCCGCCTACGACTGGATGACGGAGAACCTGGAGCTGGATAAGGAGCAGAAGAAATTCCTTAAATACAAGACCTTCTCCGGCAATGAGATCGTGGCCGGCACCCGCCGCCTGGCCCTGATGAACCTCTTCCTGCATAATATCGGGGATATTGATACGGAGAATGTGATGATCTCCCCCAACGACTCCCTGATTGCCGCTCCGGAAACCCGCTATGATTATATCCTCGCCAATCCGCCCTTTGGCAAAAAGAGCAGCATGACCTTCACCAACGAGGAGGGCGAACAGGAAAAAGAAGACCTGACCTATAACCGCCAGGATTTCTGGGTCACCACCAGCAACAAACAGCTCAATTTCGTTCAGCATATCAAATCCATTCTCAAAACCACCGGCGAAGCCGCCGTGGTCCTGCCCGATAACGTGCTCTTCGAAGGCGGCGCCGGGGAAACGGTCCGTAAGAAACTCCTGGAGACCACCGACCTGCACACCATCCTTCGCCTACCCACCGGTATCTTCTATGCCAACGGGGTAAAGGCCAATGTGCTCTTCTTCGATGGCAAACCGGCCAGCAAGGATCCCTGGACCAAGGAAGTCTGGGTCTACGACTACCGCACCAACGTGCACCATACCCTCAAAAAGAATCCCCTGAAACTGGAAGACCTGCAGGATTTCATCAAATGCTACAAACCCGAAAACCGCCACAAGCGCAAAGCCACCTGGTCCGAAACCAGTCCCGAAGGCCGCTGGCGCAAATTCACCTACGACGAAATCATCTCCCGCGATAAAACCTCATTAGATATCACCTGGATCAAGGACAAATCCCTAGCCGACCTCGACAACCTCCCCGATCCGGACGAACTGGCTGCGGAGATAGTAGAGAATCTGGAAGCGGGGTTGGAGAGTTTCAGGGCTATAATTGAGAATTTGAGTAAAAAGAAATAATCCTTAAACATAAACTTACACTATGAGTAATTATTTTTTACATGATGGCAGCAACCAGAAAGGACCTTTTACACTAGAAGAACTTATTAAACAGGGAATTGATAAGAACAGCAATGTTTGGAAGGAGGGTTCGCCGGATTGGGTAAAAGCCGGAGAACTGGAAGAACTTTCAGACCATTTCCGAAAAATCCCCCCTCCGTTATACAAGGCGGAACCAACAGCGTTTCCGCAAGAAGAAGAGGAGGTAAAGAAAAAAAGTAAACTCCCCTATATCATAGTATTAATTGCTATTGTAGCCGGGATCGCTGGTTATTTTATCTGGAAACAGAACAACCCTACTTATGAACCCGATACGCCTACAGGTGATGAATCGAACATCAGCATACCACAATCACAGCAGCAGCCTGAACCTGTAAGAGAAAAAACCCCAGAAGAACTGAAAGCTGAATTGGCTGTAAAAGAACAGAGTAGCCCTACAGCATACCTCTCTTTAAATGGAACATACAGAAAAAATTTTATTGGCGAGACCGTATTAGAGGGAACAATCAGGAATACAGCTACAGCTGCCATATTTAAGGACATCGAAGTTAAAGCTGGGTTTCTTGCACCTTCTGGAACTGTTTTAGAAGAAAAGACATTTACTGTTTACGTCATGCTGGGTCCTTCACAGTCTACTCCGTTTAAAGTAAAGGTTACTGCACCTAAGCAGACGGAGTCGGTAAGTATGAATGTGGTTAATGCATTGGCTGTAGAGTAATTATCTACCTAATAAATCATTGAAAATGTCAGATAAAATACCCGATTTTCAATCACTCATGTATCCGATAGTTAAGTTACTTGAGGATAACCAACCTCATTCTTTGCAAGAGGTAATGGGAAATCTTGCCAGCCAGTATACCTTGTCAGAAGAAGATTTGAAGATAAAAGTACCAAGTGGCCAAATGGGGTTATTCAAAAACAGGGTAGCCTGGGCGCTTAGCTATCTTAAGAACTCAGGGCTGATTTTTTATCCTAAAAGAGGAGTATACCAAATCACGGAAACCGGAAAAAAAGTACTTTTTGAGAAAATTGATTATATCAATATTTCCTACCTGAAACAGTTTCAAGGCTATAAGGACTGGCAAAACACCTTTGGCAAGGAGGAAGAAAATGAGGCAACAAAGCAATCAGACACGGCCTCAACCACTGAGGCAAAAACACCTGAAGAAATTCTTGGGGATACCTTCCAGGATCTTAACAAAAGCCTTGGGTATGAGTTACTGGAAATTCTGAAAAGCAAAGATCCATCGTATTTTGAACGATTTGTATTGGAATTGCTCACTGGGATTGGTTATGGAGGTGTTGATGAAAAGAATTTTGAAGTAGTTGGTCAATCCGGCGATAATGGAATAGACGGAATTATATACCAGGATAAACTGGGTATTGAGCGTATATATGTACAGGCCAAACGATGGAAGGATAATAAAGTACAGTCGAAGGATATCCGGGATTTTATCGGATCCTTAAGTCTGAAAGGAACGAACAAGGGTATTTTCATAACAACCTCTGATTTTACTGATGACGCTTTGAGTACGGCAAAAATGAACCCCCAAAACAGGATTATTTTAATAAATGGTCAGCGTCTGGCAGAGTTAGCAATTGAAAACAATATTGGAGTTCAGGAAAAGAAAAGTTATGTGATGAAGGAGATAGACCATGACTTTTTTGAAGAAGACTGATCAGGATTTTGTTAGAACTAAAGATAAAACAGAAATGTTACTTTTTAAAACATCGGGCCTTACATTAGGTGCAGTCATACATCACCAGAAACATGCTTTTCACGGACAACTCAAGAGAACAGTTCCCGGGGAATTGATTTTAGTGAGTAAGAATGTAAAGGATTGCAGAAAGGACGAAAAGCAAATCCAGTATATCATGTACCTGGAAGCGCTTCGGGTTACCAGCCACGCGGAAATTGAAATATACTGGCCCGGGAATTTTGGACGTTGGAAGTATATAGTGGATTGTTACGACACTACGCCATTGCAACAACCATTTAATTTGCATGATTTGCTTGATTATAATGAAACAAGGGTTTACAAAAATGTAACACCTGCAATGAAAATCCGACCAGAACACGAGATACTGATTCTAAACTATTTACGACAAACCGGAGCTATACATTGATAGTTAACTGAGTAATCAGGTGTAACCACTTATCACCATGACACTGCCTTATCTTTCATCCTACCACACATTGGAAAATTCCCAGGGTACCCTTGACCCTCTAGGTTTATATACAATAGCCGATCGGCTTGCTTTGTGCCTGGTTCCGGGCTTCAGAGAGCGAATGAGTCATCCCCGCTATCTAACCGCCATTGCAGTTGGAGCCGTCATTTGTTCGGCTTTTCAGGAAGATGAGCTGGCTATTGATGAGGTTTCTCCACCCTGGCAGGTTTACGAATGGTACGTTACCAGCGCCTTTGTAAAGCGATTTGATAAGGTTGAGCCATCGCAGCTAATTGGTATGCCAGCCAGGGAAAAAACCACAAGGGCATTAAGAGAAGGTTTTCCGATGACCGCTCCGAGGTATCTTAAAACCCCTTCTGTTTTTGGCTTTCATGGTGTTTACAGAACGCTGGCCAGGAGCATTAAGCTGCTGGATGGGAATCAGATTGGAGAGTTTGGTGTTTTATTAGTTGATACCTGGGAAAAAGAGCAGGGTTTAGAGGGATTTCGTGTGGGTAAGAAGGGGTCTTCCGGCTATGAATTTAGAAGTAAAATGGAAGAGGCGGTCAGGAACGGACTTAAGGCAGGCGCTGTTGCAAAATCCTGGAGTTGGGATTTCTTTACAACACTAGCAGATAGTCTGGTACCTAAAAGCCCCGGGAAAGGGGAAGCTGCTATACTATATGAGGAACTGCTCAAAGGAGAAACAGCATCCCGCGCTGAATTGATAAGGTTTTTAATGACCCCAGAAGGGCAGTCGCTCATTGATAGTGGATCAGAGAAGGCTATTCATACCGCTCTTTTACAAACTAACCCTTCCAATAAAGAACTTTTACTGGCAATACTAGCGTATGAGAAAGCCTGCCGGCTTCTTTATAATAGCTTTTATGAGATTTTGCAGTATATGTCAAACAAGAAGGGGAGAGTAGCAATTTCCACTTTAGGTGAACTTTCAGCAGTAAAGGAAGCCTGTAGCCAGCTACCTATTGCCTTTCTTGCAATTGATAAGTGTTTTGAACCCTTTGCCACCGAATTAATTTTATTTACGGAAAACTTTCAACCTCTTCGGGAAACATATGAGCCGGAAGAATGGGTCAGGATATTACTTGAACACCACTTCCGGATACAAATAAACAAACCACCTTCCGGAAAAGCTCCCTGGGTACTGGAGTATACAAAAGATGAGTACCTGCTGAATACAAGCCAATTCATCGAAGTATCTCTGACGGATGAATATGTACATCAATACCGTACCAAGTCAATCCAGTCGTTTTTAATCGATCTGGCAAAAATCTGAACCTATGGCTAAAGTTTCTACTTATAAATCGTTGCTTGATTGCTGGACACCTCCGCAGATTCCCCAGAAGGACGGAACGTTTAAAAACCCGGTACCGGTAGGATTTATTAGTACATCGTTTACTTTTGATGCCGAATTTTTTGAAGAAGAATGCCTTACACGCTTCCTGGTCATGGAAACAGAAAAGGAGAATGATGGAGCGGCTTTCCTGGTGGAAAAAGAGGAAAAGCTCGCCTGTCTGAGTATGGGCCTGATACTGGTGGATCAGACCCATTGCCGGGGAGACCGGAGTTTGCGTTGGCATTTGCTTCCCTGCAGGGTTCAGCATGGCATAATGCATGCAAAAATCAGCATTCTCCAGTGGTCAGACTGCATACGATTAATTATAGGATCAGCTAATTTGACAAAGCCGGGGTATTGTATAAACCAGGAAGTTTTTAGCTGTATTGATTATTACCCGGAATCTGAGGCGGATACAGCCATCCTTAGTACAGTGCTGGACTATTTGCAGACAATGGTAACTGATTTAGGCGGCCAGATAATAACAAAGTCATTTGCTAATTTTCAAACCTCAATAAAATCAGTAATTCGTCAATGGGTATTAAAAGAATCCGTATATAAGAAAGATGATGTATCAATCAAAACTTTATTGATTTCTCCGAATCAGAAGAACGCACTGGAGAGGCTTAGAAATATTTGGGATGCTAATTTCAACAGCCCACCGGATGAAGCACATATTGTTAGCCCCTTCTATGACAATATTGAAACAGCGTCGACCCCCTCTCATAAGATACCTGAAATTCTTCAGCAAAGAGGCTCAATCAGTATCTGTTATTACCTGCCTGCCGAAATACCTGAGGATGAGGATAACGCTACTCTTATTCATGGTCCAGTGTTCCTGACAAAAACGAGCAAAGACAGCCAGCAGGTTTATTTTTTAAGAGTACCAGAGGAGGGAAAAAATGAAAAAGAGGCCATCGTACCCCGACCGATGCACCTGAAGCAGCTAGTGCTTTCTAAAGGAGACTATAAACTGGTTATGCTGGGTTCGAGCAATTTCACTTCCGCCGCATTGGGTACCGGGAAGCGGGTAAATTATGAGGCAAATCTTGTTTATGCCTTTGATGAATCACGAAATAAAAAAGCAAAAGACTGGATGAAAGGGGTTTACCCGGAAAACGAAATGATAGAATCGGATAATTTACAGTTTAAGCAAACTATAAACGACGATGATATACAAACAGAGCAGGAGTTTCCCAATCTTCCACTATTTTTTACTGAAGCCATAATTCGTAAAGTAAATGACGAGTATTACCTGGAACTGAGATTTAATCAAGTTCAGTTTGAGCCACCACCTGATTTTAAAGTCTGGTACATGCCAGGTGGTAAAAAGGACAAGATCAAGTGTATCCTAAGTCAACAGGATTGGAACGTTTCTGTAAAGAGTGAAATAATTATCAAATGGAACGAGGAATTACTTCCAGATTCATTACTGATTAATTGGCTGAGTTCTCCTACATATGCTTTTTGGCCGGTCCTTGTGGAAAGTCAGACAACTCTTCCTCCCGTTGAAGCGTTGAGAAATTTGCCGCTGGAGGCCCTCCTTCATATACTATCTTCCAGTCAACCGTTACATAGACTGCTGAAGGTCATAGAAAGAATGAAAAAGGATAAAGTAAAAGAGGGTACGGAAAGTATTCTGGATCCACATCTTCTGGTAGACACCAGTAAATTTCTGCTTCAGCGCACCCGTCGTGTTTCATTCGCGTTGAAAGCCATGCGTGAACGCCTGGAAAAACCGGTATATACTCACGAATCCCTTGCATGGCGTCTTTCCGGGCCAATAGGAATCGAATCACTAAAGGAGGCCATTTTGAGAGAGGCCAAGTCACCCGAGGAAAAATATTTTTTATTTGCCGAAATGGCTCTTGAACTGTCAAGGGTTTCTCCGCGTCAAACGGAGGTGTCACTAACAACGGATGAAATTAAAACTGCTATAAGAAAAGTATTAAAGCGAATCGCCGATGAGTTGAATATCGATGGTTTGTCAGGAGCTGATCCTGTAATGGACTATTCCGGGAAAGCTATAAAGAAATCATTATATGAGCTATAACTATCCAATACACCCCTCAATAACATTACATGTTGCGGATAGAATCAGTCAGCAGGATGCTGACAGGCAGCGCAGAACTGCATCAGAAATATTGTCTCGTTTAAAAGAACAGCCAGGGGTTATCCTTGCAGACGAGGTAGGCATGGGTAAAACATTTGTCGCGCTTGCAACCGCAGTATCTATCTACCTGAAGGACAAGAAACCTGTGGTTATCATGATTCCGGCTAACCTGATAAATAAGTGGCCCAATGATTTCCGCCTTTTCAGGGATAATTGTGTAACAGATCCCTCCTTACGTGTGAACCTCAGGAGTGGCATTGCAAAGCGCCCTGAAGAATTATTGAAAATGCTTGATGACGATGAGGACCGCCGTTGCGCCGTGATTTTTTTGACACATGGGGCGCTTACCCGGAGTATGAGTGACGGCTGGATAAAGCTTGCCATTATACAACACGCGTTGTACCGCAGATGGGATACAAAGGATCTGTACAATTCCTTAAGCAAATACGCAGGCGCACTGTTTGAACTTCTCTCTGTCGAGAATAGAAACCGGTCTGTTGACATCTGGGGATTATTGTTAAATGCTGGTCCCGAAAAATGGAAGAAGATTCTAATAAAGAATGGATTTTTCGAGAAAGGAGAAGATGATCCGGTTTCAAGCCTGTTTACTAATGAACTTTACAAGTTTAAAGGACCAGAACTGGAGGCTTTGTACCAAAGCCTAAGGGAACTATTACCTAAAAGAGACTCGCCCAATATCAAGTCAAGATTAGCCTCAGTACGGGGAATTCTGAATGAAGAGGCTAAGAAACTATGGGCGCGTTGTCTCCAGAATTTACGTCTTGAATTACCATTACTGGTTTTTGACGAAGCACATCATCTGAAAAATTCAAAAACCCAATTAGTAAACCGGCTTTTCCATGACCCGGTATCAGAGGAAGAAGCCGGATTGTTGAAAGATCAATTTGAAAGGATGTTGTTTTTAACAGCCACTCCTTTCCAGCTAGGCCATCATGAACTGGTCAATGTGCTGGATAGGTTCAGGACGATCAACTGGACTACAGGAGCAATACCAGGGTTTTTAAAAGAAGACTATATCAACGAGTTAGCCCTATTGCTTCGCCAGCTTGATGATTCACAGCTGGCTGCACGTAAGCTGGATAACAGCTGGGGGAAACTCAGGAACGATGATATAAAACTGACCATTCAAACAGAAGGCAATACAAATGACTGGTGGAATAATATCCAACAGCTACCAGAGACAGAAACACAAGTGGTACAAAAAGTACTTGAAGACTATTCGCTGGCAAAGCAAAAAATATCAGTTGCGGAGCCATTACTAGCCAAATACGTGATACGACACCTGAAGCCAAGGGAACTTACGGGAGACTTTACAGGTATAAAGAGAAGAGATAACCTACCGGGAAACCTGATACTGAATATGGAAAATAAATCTCTTGTCGAACCAGGCGGATTGCAGGTGCCCAGCCATTCGATGTTACCGTTTTTGCTTGCAGCCAGGTTAACCACCATACAACAGGAAAGGAGGCCAGTTTTTGCCGAAGGACTTGCTTCCAGTTATGAAGCGTTTCGTTTTACAAGGGAAGTGAACATGAAGAAGGCAGCAGCTACTGCAACTGATTTAGATGATGATATAGTAGAAGAGAATGGGAAAGCGGATCCGGTGGCTGACTGGTACCTGGATCAGCTGAATGAAGCCCTTTCTAATACGGGAATCAGGGGTAGTATGCACCCCAAAATAAAGCCAACGGTAGAATGTGTCATGGATCTTTGGAGTAAAGGGGAAAAAGTGTTGATTTTCTGCCACTATATTGCTACTGCGAAGGCTTTAAGGAAATATATCTCCGATGCCATGCGACAGCATATTCAGGAACAAGGAAGCATACTACTGAATTGTGCAAAGGAAGAAGTATTTGACCTGCTTGAACGTATTGGTGAAAGACTCTCAGATCGGGATTCACCCCTGTATTTAACTTGTTCGGGTATACTTAATGATATTGTAACCCATTTTCCTTCACTGGAGAGCCATCATATGGCCATTACCGATGCCATATTGCGGTATATGCGTACACCCTCATTTCTATTAAGGTTTGCTCCAAAAGTGGAGTCCGCCTATGATTCGGAATGGATAAAGCAGTCTTTTTTAACAAAGGACGGCTCAGGATTGACCCTAACAGACATAATTACCGACTTTCTTCAATTCCTGGATAAAAGGACAGAGGACCAAGAGGAGTTTATAAATTATTTAAAGTCAGTTCAACCTGGTGGCATCCGGGCGAAAGATGTTTCAATTGATGATTTTGATGAATCAGAAAAAGATGAAGAATCACATTCAACTATTATGGCGAATATCCGGCTTTGTTATGGAGCAACCAAGCCCGAAACCAGGCAAAAATTGATGAAAACCTTCAATACTCCTTTCTTCCCGGATATCCTGATTACAAGCAGTGTAATGGCTGAAGGGGTGGATTTGCATCTCAATTGCCGGCATATTATTCATCACGATTTGTGTTGGAATCCCAGCACTTTGGAACAACGTACCGGCAGGGTGGACAGAATTGGGGCAAAAACAGAGAAATGCGGCAAGCCCATCCGTGTATATCTTCCTTATATCAGTGAAACCCAGGATGAAAAAATGTACAGGGTGGTAACAGAAAGGGAGCGGTGGTTTAATATTGTAATGGGAGAGAAATACAAGGTAAATGCAATAACTACCGATACCTATGCAGAGAGGGTGCCATTGCCGGAGGAGTTGGCTGAGGAATTGGCTTTTAGACTAGAAGTAAAGGGGAAAAAATAACTCTTTTATTTTTTTTGATTTTTATCATCAATAAAGTCTATGTATGTATTAAAAGCTGAAACATGACTACTCTTATCATGGGGGGTCCTGGCAGCAAAAGCCCTGTTTTTTTGAACATCGTTTAATAATTTTTTCAAAATAACTATTGATGTGATTTTATCAAAATTTGGGATCATTAAAATGCTAACTATTGTACGAACATATGAAGCATATTGAGAAGCTGTTTTGTATTCTTTTGCCTTGAGCCAGTTTTCGAAAGGTTGTAAATTTTCCATATACATTTTTTAGGGCACTATTTTTTTAAGAAACTCTTCAGTTTCATTGATAATATCCCTATTAAGGTCGTTCGATGGAATTACAATTTACAAAATATTTTTTGGAAGGCTGATGCGCAAAAAAGATCTACTCTTTTTCAAATCCTATCTTATTTGCAGTTACAACTTACATATAGCCCCCACTTTCTATTTTCCATTCTCTATTTTCCTCCCTCCTTACCACCTCACCAACCCATT